>Ga0116169_1000151_pt1 | contig 79911 bp, 98 predicted proteins | sample AD_UKC130_MetaG_FD_89796 | JGI IMG/M metagenome (GOLD analysis project Ga0116169, IMG submission 89796) | Active sludge microbial communities of municipal wastewater-treating anaerobic digesters from Canada - AD_UKC130_MetaG | ecosystem: Engineered > Bioreactor > Anaerobic > Digestate | place...
ACAACATCCGGATGACCATCAACCTGATTACCCCCATTGCGATGGAAGAGGGCCTGCGGTTCGCCATCCGTGAAGGCGGCCGGACCGTCGGTGCCGGTGTTGTTACCAAGATTCTGGAGTAAAAAACAATTGAAGTTTAACCAAACGGGGTTCGTACCGCGTTTGCGGTACGAACCCCAGTATGGTTATGAAGAAAAGGCCCTATAAGGAGGGACTGGTATGGCCAATCAAAAAATTCGCATCCGGTTAAAGGCCTTTGATCATAAGTTACTGGACCAGTCAGCGGAGAAAATTGTTGAAACTGCGAAACGGACGGGCGCTTTGGTTTCCGGCCCCATTCCTTTGCCGACAGAGCGAAACATCTATACGGTTCTTCGTTCCGTTCACGTTGACAAGGATTCCCGGGAACAATTTGAAATGCGGACCCACAAGCGTCTTATTGATATCCTTGAGACCAGCTCCAAGACGGTCGATGCTTTGATGCATTTGGACCTACCCGCTGGCGTGGATATTGAAATTAAACTATAAACTGTGGGTCACAGGTGGGGAGGTAGAGGATAATGGCCAGCGGAATTCTCGGTAAAAAAATTGGAATGACACAGATCTTCAGTCCGGAGGGCCGAGCCATTCCTGTGACAGTTGTTGAAGCCGGACCATGTACGGTGGTTCAGGTAAAAACCCCTGAAGTTGACGGATATGAAGCTATTCAACTGGGTTTTGGCGAGAAACGGGAAAGGCTGTTTAATAAACCCCTGAAAGGCCATTTTGCCAAGGCCGGATTAAAGCCCATGAAGTATCTGCAGGAATTTCCTGTGGAAGCCGGTGAGCAATATGAAGTCGGACAGGTCTTGAAGGCCGACATCTTTAAGGAAGGCGAGTATGTCGATGTGGTCGGCACTTCAAAAGGCAAGGGATTTGCGGGCGTTATTAAACGTCATAACTTTAACCGGGCGGCAATGACCCATGGTTCCATGTATCATCGGCGGACAGGTTCGCTTAATGCAACGGACCCGGCCAGGGTCTTTAAAGGCCGTCGCCTTCCTGGACGGATGGGTAATGAACGTGTTACCGTGCAAGGATTGGAAGTTATCAAAGTGGATCCGGAACGCAATGTGTTATTGATTAAAGGCTCCATCCCCGGTAACAGGGGTGGGCTCGTGCGGATTACCAAGACGGTTAAACGCGCGAAGCAGAAGTAACTCTCCTGGGGAGAGCGAGAGGAGGAAAGATCATGCCGACACTGCCGGTATTTAATATGAATGGCGAGCAAGTGGGAGAGCTCCCCTTAAATGATGCGGTCTTTGGTGCTGCTGTTAATAAAGCCTTACTGCACCAAGCAGTTACAATGCAGCTCGCCTCCAGGCGGTTGGGGACGGCCAAAGCAAAAACCCGTTCCGAGGTAAGGGGTGGCGGCCGTAAGCCCTATAGGCAAAAAGGTACTGGCCAGGCCCGTCAAGGTAGCCGGCGTGCTCCCAACTGGACGGGTGGTGGCGTTGTTTTCCCGCCGGTGCCACGGAGCTATGATTATGCTTTACCGAAAAAGGCGCGGCGTGAAGCATTAAAATCAGCTTTGTCATCGAAAGTGGCAGCCGGTGAGATGATTGTTTTAGACCGGATTGCTTTCGAGGAGCCTAAAACCAAAGCAATGGTGGCGATGTTAAAGCGGTTCGATATTAATCGGAAAGCCCTCATTGTCACTGCTGAACCGGATGTCAATGTCATCAAATCCGGACGGAATATCCCTGGCGTGACTACGCTGGAATCTACCGGGTTGAATGTCTACGATCTGCTTGCTCACGACAAATTGGTGATCACCAAGGATGCAGTGGGCAAGGTAGAGGAGGCGTTGGCCTAATGGATTACAATACCATTATTAAACGGCCTCTGGTCACGGAGAAAAGCACTGCTTTGATGGAGCAAAACAAGTACTGCTTTGTAGTGGATCCACGGGCCAACAAAAACCAGATCAAAGAAGCCGTCGAAAAGATGTTCAATGTTAAGGTTAAGGACGTTAACACGGCTAATGTTTTAGGCAAAGTCAAACGGATGGGCCGGTATGAAGGCCGCCGTCCTAATTGGAAGCGGGCTATTGTCACGTTAGAGCCCGGTAACAGAATCGAATTCTTCGAGGGAGTATAAAGCGAAAGCTCCCCGTGCATGAAGGAGGTCATGTCGCGTGGCCGTTAAAACTTTCAAACCAACTTCACCTGGTCGTCGGACCATGACTGTTTCAACGTTTGAGGAGATTACCAAGGACAAACCCGAAAAATCCCTTATTGAACCGTTGAAAAAGAAGGGTGGACGTAATGATCAGGGACGGATCACCGTCCGGCACCAGGGCGGCGGTCACAAACGGATGTACCGCAAGATCGATTTTCGGCGGGACAAATTCGGGATACCCGCTAAGGTAGCAGCGATTGAGTATGATCCCAATCGCACGGCCCGGATTGCTTTATTGCACTATGCTGACGGCGAGAAAAGATACATCATTGCTCCATTGGGCTTGAATGTGGGCGATATTGTCATGTCCGGCCCGGATGTTGACATCAAACCCGGTAATGCCCTTCCCATCGCCAACATTCCCGTCGGCACGATCATTCACAACCTGGAGATCCGGAAAAACAGCGGCGGCACCTTGGTTCGTACCGCTGGCGCCGGCGCCCAGCTCATGGCGAAAGAAGGGAAATATGCCCATATCCGGATGCCTTCCGGCGAAGTTCGCTTGATTAATTTGGAGTGTATGGCGACCATCGGCCAGGTTGGCAATGTTGATCATGAAAATATTACCATTGGTAAAGCGGGCCGTTCCCGTTGGTTGGGGCGGAGACCCACTGTCCGTGGTGTGGTGATGAACCCCATCGATCACCCGCATGGTGGTGGTGAAGGAAAGTCCCCCATCGGTCGTGCTCCGACTACACCATGGGGTAAACCTGCGCTGGGTCACCGCACCCGGAAGAAGAAACCCTCCGACCGCTTGATTGTCAAGCGCCGGGCGTAAGGGAAGGAGGAGTCGGGATGTCTCGTTCGCTGAAAAAGGGACCTTATGTTAGTGAGAGTCTCCTGAAGAAGATTCAAGAGATGAACGCTAAGGGAGAAAAACGGGTCCTTAAGACCTGGGCCCGCAGCTCTACCATCTTTCCGGAGATGGTTGGACATACATTAGCGGTTCACGACGGTCGAAAACACGTTCCTATCTATATCACTGAAGAGATGGTCGGACACAAGCTGGGCGAATTTGCGCCGACCCGGACCTTCAAAGGTCACAGTGGTGGCTCTGAACGGTCGACCGGGTTGAAGTAGTCGATCGTCAAACGAGGGGAGGCAGACAAATGGAAGCCAAAGCGGTCGCACGTTATGTTCGAATCGCCCCGCGTAAGGCCAGACAGGTCATTGATCTCATCCGCGGGAAACGCGTTGAGGAAGCCTTAAACCTCTTACGTTTTACCCCAAGGAATGCAGCCGACGTTATTGCCAAGGTATTGAAGTCGGCAGTGGCCAATGCGGAGAATAATCATCAACTCAACCGAAACGGACTGGTGGTTTCGGAAGCTTATGTGGATCAAGGCCCAACCATGAAACGCTATCATCCGAGGGCGCAAGGCAGGATGGCGATGATCCGCAAGAAAACCAGTCATATTACAATTGTGGTTAAGGAGAAGGAGGGATAACGGATGGGTCAAAAAGTTCACCCGATTGGACTTCGGGTGGGTATCATCCGGGATTGGGAAAGCCGTTGGTATGCGGAGAAAGATTATGCCTCCCTTCTTCATGAAGACCTCAAAATCCGGCAATATCTGAAGAAGAGGCTCTATGCATCAGGTGTCGCCCGCGTCGAGATTGAACGCGCCGCGAACCGTGTTAAAGTCACCATTTTCACCGCCCGTCCTGGTTTGGTCATCGGCCGTGGTGGTGCGGAAGTCGAGAACCTCCGGAAAGAGCTGGAGAAAATCACCGGCAAACAAGTGGCTTTGAACATTGCGGAAGTTAAAACACCTGAGCTCAACGCACAACTGGTGGCTGAGAACATTGCCTTACAACTGGAGAAACGCACATCCTTCCGTCGAGCGATGAAGCAAGCAATTGCCAGGTCGATGCGGATGGGCGCCTTAGGGATGAAGGTAAAATGCAGTGGCCGGCTGATGGGGGCCGAAATTGCCCGGACCGAAGGGTATAGTGAAGGAAAAGTTCCCCTGCACACATTACGGGCTGATATCGATTATGGCTTCGCCGAAGCCAATACGACGTATGGGAAGATCGGCGTCAAGGTTTGGCTCTATAAAGGTGAAGTGTTGCCTGTGAAGAATAAGCCGGCCCAAGCGGAAGGGGGCCAATAGGAATGTTAATTCCGAAGCGCGTTAAACACCGCAAGACCCACCGCGGTCGGATGACCGGCAAGGCCATCCGCGGGAGTAAGTTGGATCTGGGGGATTACGGACTGCAAGCCCTGGAACCAGGTTGGATTACCAACGTTCAAATTGAGGCGGCCCGTATTGCCATGACCCGTCATATCAAACGTGGCGGTAAAGTCTGGATTAAAATCTTCCCGGATAAGCCTGTAACGGCCAAACCCGCCGAGACCCGTATGGGTAGCGGTAAAGGTTCGCCTGAGTACTGGGTGGCTGTGGTAAAACCCGGCCGGATCATGTTTGAAATTGCCGGAGTTGAAGAAGAGCTGGCCCGCGAAGCCATGCGTCTGGCCATGCATAAGCTGCCCATCAAATGTAAGTTTATCAAACGAGAAGAAATGGGTGGTGAATCCGTTGAAAGCTAAAGAGCTTCGGGAGATGTCCCCTGATGAATTGGCAGTTAAATTAAATGATTTGAAGTCAGAGCTCTTCAACCTCCGTTTTCAACTCGCCACCGGCCAGTTGGATAATCCCATGAGAGTTCGGGACGTTCGCAAGACTATCGCCAAGATCAAAACAGTTCAACGGGAAAGAGAGCTCGGGATTTCCCGCGCTTAAGAGTTGGATGAGAGGAAGGAGGATGTCAGCGCATGTCCCAACGTTCATTACGTAAAACCCGCGTGGGCCGGGTGGTTAGCGATAAAATGGATAAAACGGTGGTCGTAGCTGTGGAACGACTGGTTCGCCATAAACTCTATGGGAAAACCGTCCGCATGACCACAAAACTGAAGGCTCATGACGAAAACAACGAATGCCAGATCGGGGACACCGTTAAAGTTATGGAAACACGTCCGCTGAGCAAGGAAAAACGGTGGCGGGTAGTATCCATTATTGAAAAGGCGAAGTAACCAAACCCGGATGAAAGGAGGAAACAGCTGTGATTCAGGTCCAAACTTACCTGAATGTGGCAGATAATTCCGGAGCAAAGCAAGTGATGTGCATCCGGGTCCTGGGCGGATCAAAGCGACGCTATGCAGGACTAGGTGATCTGATTATCGCTGTGGTTAAAGATGCATTGCCCCAATCGGCGGTCCGTAAAGGCGCCGGTGGTGTGAAAAAGGGCGATGTGGTTAAAGCCGTGGTTGTCCGGACTCGTAAAGAACACCGGCGGCCCGACGGTTCCTATATTCGCTTTGACGATAACGCGGCAGTTATTTTGAATGACCAGATGAATCCGAGAGGGACCCGTATCTTCGGACCTGTCGCCCGTGAATTGCGGGAACGGGATTTTATGAAGATCGTCTCCCTAGCTCCTGAGGTTCTATAGGTAACGTCAGTTGGGAGAGGAGGTCGGAACGTGGGCGCGAAAACGCATTTGAAAAAGGGCGATGAGGTCATCTTGTTGGCCGGTAAGGATAAGGGGCGCAAAGGCAAGATCCAACGCGTACTTCGTCCTGAAGGCGCAGTTATCATTGAAGGTTTAAATCTTGCGAAGAAACATGCCAAACCCACCAAGACCAATCCCCAAGGTGGGGTCATCGACAAAGCCATCCCGGTTCCCATGGGGAAAGTCATGATAGTATGCAGTGGTTGTAACCAGCCAACCCGCATCAAACGGGATCGGGCCAGCGACGGCACCTTGGTACGGGTCTGTAAGAAATGTGGGCGGACCTTAGACTAAGGCTGAGAGGAGGTGCGACCTGTGTCGCGATTGCGGGAAAAGTATAATCAAGAAATTATTCCGGCATTGAAGAGCCGTTTTGGCTATAAGAACGTGATGCAGATTCCCAAGCTAGAAAAGATCGTTATTAACATGGGTGTTGGGGAAGCAACCGCGGATGCCAAGGCCATTGATGCGGCGGTTAATGATCTGACCCAGATCGCCGGGCAAAAACCTGTGGTAACACGGGCGAAGAAGTCCATCGCCGCTTTTAAGGTTCGGACCGGTATGCCCGTTGGTTGCAAGGTCACATTGCGCGGTGAACGGATGTACGAGTTCATGGACAAACTGATCAACCTGGCGTTGCCGCGTATCCGCGACTTCCGCGGGGTTTCTCCGAAAGCCTTTGACGGTCGTGGTAACTACACTTTGGGGATCAGGGAGCAATTGATCTTCCCGGAGATTAACTACGACAAGGTTGATAAGATTCGCGGGATGGACATTGTGATTGTTACCACGGCAAAAACCGATGAAGAGGCATATGAGCTTTTGAAGCTGTTTGGTATGCCTTACCGGGCTTCCTAGGAAGAGGAGGTAGGCAAAGATGGCAAAGACATCAATGAAGATTCGCGCCAGCCGGCCGATGAAGTACGCGGTTCGTAAGTACAACCGGTGTAAGATCTGCGGGCGGCCCCGGGCGTATATGCGTAAGTTTGGCATGTGCCGGATTTGCTTCCGTAATCTCGCCCTGCGCGGGGAGATTCCGGGAGTGACCAAGGCCAGTTGGTAAGGAAGGAGGCTATGGTGACATGGTCATGACAGACCCCATTGCCGATATGCTGACGCGGATTCGCAACGCGAACGTGGTGCGCAGCAAAATGGTGGAAGTTCCTTCTTCAAAGATCAAGCAAGAATTAGCGAGGATCTTGAAAGAGGAAGGTTATATCGAAGATTATGAAGTCGTGGAAGACGGAAAACAAGGTGTTATCCGTATCCATTTGAAGTACACGGGTAAGGATCGGGTCATCACGGGTCTGAAACGGATCAGCCGTCCGGGCCTTCGGGTTTATGCCGGTAAAGATGAGATTCCCCGTGTGTTGGGCGGATTAGGCACGGCAATTCTCTCTACTTCCCAAGGGATTATGACGGACAAAAAAGCCCGCAGTCAAGGAATCGGAGGAGAAGTGCTCTGCTACATTTGGTAATCAGTTTATTACCGCGCTGAAGAACGGGGGTGTTAAAGGATGTCGCGAATTGGACGGAAGCCCATTACAGTCCCAAGCGGTGTTCAAGTGACCATCGACGGGAACACTGTGAAGGTAAAGGGCCCTAAAGGTGAATTGGCACGGGAGATTCATCCCGATATGAAATTGGTTAGTAAAGACGGGGTGCTGGAGGTTGAACGTCCCTCCGATGAGAAGTTTCACAAAGCGCTCCATGGTTTAACCAGGACTCTGGTGGCCAATATGGTTGAAGGCGTGACCAACGGTTTTAGCAAAGAGCTTGAGATCAACGGGGTAGGTAACCGCGCTGCAATGCAAGGGAAAAAGTTGGTTTTGAATATGGGTTATTCTCATCCGGTGGAAATTGAACCCATGGAAGGGATAACCGTTGAGGTCCCCGCTGCGAATAAGATTATTGTTAAGGGCGCCGATAAACAAACGGTGGGGCAGATGGCTGCGATTATTCGCGCGGTGCGTCAACCTGAACCTTACAAAGGCAAAGGGATTAAGTACGCTAACGAAGTAATCAGACGGAAGGCCGGTAAGGCCGGCAAATCCGGTAAGAAGTAAGTCCGGGTAAAGGGAGTGGAAAAGAATGATTCAGCGTCCTAATCGAAAGGAAGCCCGTGTTCGGCGGCATATTCGCCTGCGGAAGAAGATCCAAGGGACAGCCGAGCGTCCGCGGTTGAGTGTTTTTCGCAGCTTACATCATATCTATGCCCAGATTATTGATGACACCGCAGGTCGCACTCTGATCTCCGCCTCCACCCTGGACCCTGAAGTTAAAGCTGCATTGCCCGGCGCAACCAATAATAAAGAAAGCGCTAAGATTGTCGGGAAAATTGTGGCTGAACGGGCAAAAGCCAAGGGGATTACGAAAGTCGTCTTTGACCGGGGCGGACAGATCTATCACGGTCGTGTCGCGGCGCTGGCCGAAGCTGCGCGCGAAAACGGCTTGGAATTTTAAGGCGAGGAGGGATAGCATTGAAGCGCGTTAACCCGAATGGACTGGAATTAACCGAAAAAGTGGTACACATCAACCGTGTGGCAAAAGTTGTCAAGGGTGGCCGCAGGTTCAGCTTCAGCGCCCTCGTTGTTGTCGGCGACGGGAACGGACACGTTGGGGCCGGTCTGGGCAAAGCCAGCGAGGTTCCGGAGGCAATTCGCAAAGGCGTGGAAGATGCCAAGAAAAATCTTATTGAAGTGCCGCTGCTTAATACAACAGTACCTCACCCCATTGAAGGCAGGTTTGGCGCCGGTAAGGTTTTATTAAAGCCCGCAGCTCCCGGTACGGGTGTGATCGCGGGTGGTCCGGTCCGGGCAGTCCTGGAACTGGCCGGTATTCGGGATATCCTCACCAAGTCGCTGGGTTCGGCCAACCCCATTAACATGGTGAATGCCACTATGGAAGGGTTAAAGAACATGAAGCGTGCCGAGGATGTCGCGAAACTCCGCGGAAAAACCGTGCAAGAGATCGTCGGCTAGGAGGGAAGAACATGCCCAGAAAAAAGGCTGCTGTTGAAAAACAGTTGAGTATTACATGGAAACGCAGTGCCATCGGGCGTCCAGAGGACCAAAAGGCGACTATTGCCGCTTTGGGTCTGCGCCGGCTCAATCAAACTGTTGTCAAACAGGATAATCCGGCAATCCGTGGCATGATTGAAAAAGTAAAACATTTGGTTGAAGTCACCGAAGGGTAAGGAGGTGCCTACGTGAAATTACACGAGTTGCAACCGGCACCCGGTGCGAAAACTTCTCCCAAGCGCGTCGGTCGTGGAATTGGTTCCGGACTTGGCAAAACATCGGGGAAGGGTCATAAGGGTCAAAAAGCCCGCTCCGGGGGAGGAAAAGGTCCTGCTTTTGAAGGTGGTCAGACACCTTTGCAAAGACGTCTGCCCAAAAGAGGTTTCACCAATATTTTCGCCAAGGAATATGCCGAGGTGAATGTGGAACAACTTAACCGTTTTGCCGACGGGACCGAGGTAACTCCGGAACTGTTGAAGCAAAGCGGAATTGTAAAGAATCTCAAAGACGGCGTAAGAATTTTAGGTCAGGGAGAGCTATCCAAACGCTTGACGGTTAAAGCCAATGGTTTCACCAAGTCGGCAGTGGCCAAGATCGAAACAGCCGGCGGAAAAGCCGAGGTGATTTAGGTGCTGGAATCAATTAAGACAGCGCTTAAGCTCCCGGATCTCCGGAAGAAGCTTTTATGGACTGTGGCGTTACTCGCCATCTTTCGCCTGGGGGTGCATATCCCTGTTCCTGGTATGACGCCCATCCAGGCCGGACAAAATAACATCTTCGACCTGCTGGATCTTCTGGGTGGGGGCGCATTGAGGCGGATGTCCATTTTCGCTCTGAGTGTCAACCCCTATATCACGTCTTCCATCATAATGCAGCTTTTGGCGATGGTCATCCCAAGTTTGGAAGCATTGGCCAAAGAAGGTGCCGAGGGACGGAAGATCATTTCCCAGTACACCCGCTATGGTACAGTGGTGCTCGGCATTATCCAGGCTGCGGCCCTGACATTTAGTTTCCGCGGCAATATGGTGGATGCCAGCAATCCCTTTAATTATGTGGTGGTAATCGCCGGTATGACAGCTGGTTCCATCTTCCTGATGTGGGTGGGCGAAGTCCTCTCCGAACGCGGGATCGGGAACGGTATTTCCATGCTGATCTTTGCCGGGATCGTTGCCAGGTTGATGCCTGAAACGATCGCTACCGTCAAATCTCTGGGGCAAGGCGGCGTAAGCTTCTTTAACTTGCTTTTGTTCATTGCCGTTTCGATTGTGGTGATTTACGGCGTGGTGAAAGTAACCGAGGGCGAGCGGCGGATTCCTGTCCAGTACGCCAAAAGAATGGTGGGCCGCCGGATGTATGGCGGACAGTCCACCCACCTGCCGTTGCGGGTGAATATGGCCGGTGTTATTCCGGTGATCTTCGCCTCTTCGGTGCTGGCATTTCCGTCGACATTAGCGCCGCTCTTTAAACAAGGTAGTTTCATGTTTAGAGTGTTAAGCGTCTTTAACCCCGGTCATCCAGTGTATCTGGTGTGTTATGCCATCTTCATCTTTTTCTTCACCTACTTCTATACCGCGGTTACCTTCAACCCGGTAGAAGTATCCAATAACTTGAAGAAATATGGCGGCTTCATTCCGGGAATTCGTCCTGGACGCTCAACCGCCGAATATTTGGATCGTGTCTTGACACGAATTACCCTGGTTGGTGCCTTCTTCCTGATGTGCGTATCATTGCTGCCGTATCTCCTGGCTGTTTTAACTCCGGGCGTAAGGATCGGCTTTGGTGGTACTGCCCTGCTGATTGCAGTTGGTGTGGCGATTGATACCATGAAGCAGATTGAAGCCCACTTGCTGATGCGGCAATATGAGGGATTCTTAAAGTAAGGAGCGACATGATGAAGAACCTGATTCTCTTAGGGCCTCCGGGCGCGGGAAAAGGAACGCAGGCCGAAAGGTTGACTGCCGCCTATAAGGTACCGCACATCTCCACCGGTGATATCTTCCGGGCGGCGATCAAGGAAGGAACCCCCTTGGGCCTGAAGGCGAAGAGTTATATGGACGCCGGCGAACTTGTTCCGGACGAAGTAGTCATCGGAATTGTGGCGGACCGTTTGAATGAAGCCGACTGCCGGGAGGGCTTTCTCCTTGACGGCTTTCCAAGGACAATTCCGCAGGCCGATGCCCTGGACACTTATTTAAAAGATCGTCCCGTCACACGGGTGATCAATATTGCAGTGGATCCGGAACTCTTGGTTAAGCGGCTGTCCGGGCGCCGCATCTGCCGGAATTGCCAAACGCCGTACCATGTGGAGACCAAACAGGAAAAGATCGCCGGTCAGTGCGATCTGTGCGGCGGCGAACTCTTTCAGCGGGATGACGACCGGGAAGAGACCATCCGGAAACGCTTGGCGGTCTACCAAAGCCAAACCGAACCCTTGATTCGTTACTATCAAGAGAAAGGGCTCCTTTTGACCGTTGATGGCAGCAAGTCCATTGAAGAGGTCTGGATGGAGATTCAAAAGGGTTTGGAGGCATAGGTTAGATGATCGTACGAAAATCCGCCCAAGAAGTCGCACGGATGCGTAAGGTCGGCCAAGTGGTGGCCAGTATCTTGTGTCAACTGGCGCGGGAGGTCAAACCGGGAGTTACCACCGGACAATTAAATAAGTTGGCGGAGGATCTCTGTAAGCAAAGGGGTGTTATACCGGCATTCAAGGGTTATAACGGTTTTCCTGCCGGGCTGTGCGCCTCCGTTAACGAAGTGGTTGTGCATGGTATCCCGGGGGCCTTGCAATTAAAGGCCGGCGACATCATTGGACTGGACTTTGGCGTGATCTTGGAGGGATACTACGGCGATGCCGCGCTGACGGTTCCGGTGGGTGAGATTGCCCCTGATGTGCAAAGACTTTTGCAAGTTACCAAAGAAGCGCTTCATCTGGGGATAGCCCAAGCCCGTCCCGGGAATTGGGTCTCAGATATCTCAAGAGCCATCCAGAACCATGTGGAGACAAACGGATTTTCCGTTGTCCGGGAGTTCGTGGGGCACGGCATCGGTCACGCGATGCATGAGGAACCGCAAATTCCGAATTTTGTTGCACCGCTGTCGGGTTATGACTGCAAGTTAAAATCAGGTATGACCCTTGCCATTGAGCCCATGGTGAACATGGGAAGTTATCAGGTAACCATTGATCCCATCGACCACTGGACGGTCCGGACCATAGATCGTAAATACTCTGCCCATTTTGAGCACACGGTTCTTGTCACCGACGGCGATCCGGAGATTCTAACGGTTCTTCCGGCCCCGGAGGAGAGTGAGTGGAGTTGGTAAAGGCCACAGTGGACGGCTTGCGCCGGGGACAAATGGTTCAGTCTCTGGCGGGGCGGGACCAAGGGCAGCTATATATAATCGTCGGGTTTCTTGAAGACCACCTTTTGCTCTTGGCCAACGGAAGGGAACGTCCCATAACTCGACCGAAAAAGAAGAACATCCGTCATGTGAAGGTGCTCTTCTGGATAGACCCGTCAATTGAAGCCAAGTTGAATAACGGGGAAACCGTTACGGATGAGGAGATCAGGAATTCCCTAAACCGTAGGCAAGAAGAGCTTGAGGAGGGGGCGATGATACTTGGGTAAGCAGGATGTAATCGAAGTGGAAGGTACTGTTGTTGAGCCATTGCCAAATGCGATGTTTCGGGTGGAATTAGCCAATGGCCACCTTGTGCTGGCCCATATTTCCGGGAAAATGCGGATGAATTTTATCAAGATTTTACCGGGGGATCGGGTCACAGTGGAACTGTCGCCTTACGACCTGACGCGTGGGCGGATTGTCTATCGGTTCAAGTAATTGTCGGGTCCCACTTCGTCTCATAAATGTTATGGTCATACCAAAGGAGGTTTTAACCATGAAGGTTCGTCCCTCAGTAAAACCAATCTGCGAACAATGCAAAATCATCCGCCGGCACGGGCGGGTCATGGTTATTTGCACTAATCCCAAGCACAAACAAAAACAGGGTTAAAACGAAGGAGGGAGAAGGATGGCGCGTATTGCTGGTGTGGATTTACCGCGTGACAAGCGGGTGGAGATCGCCCTTACCTATATTTATGGACTGGGGTTGACCACTTCAAGGGAGATCATCGCTAAAACCGGCATCAACCCGGATACACGGGTCCGTGATCTGACGGAAGATGAGATCACCAAGATCAGAGAGGTCATCGACCACGATTATAAGGTTGAAGGTGACCTGCGGCGGGAAGAAGCCATGAACATCAAACGCTTGATTGAGATCGGCAGCTACCGTGGACTTCGTCACCGGCGCGGACTTCCTGTTCGTGGTCAAAGGACAAAAACCAACGCCCGGACCCGCAAGGGGCCGAAGAAGACCGTTGGTGCCAAGCGAAAGAAGTAAGAGGGAGGTAGGGAGCCATGGCTACTAAGACAGCTAGGAAAACCACCCGTACCCGTAAACGCGAGCGCAAGCATGTAGATAGCGGTGTTGCGCATATCTATTCCACCTTTAACAATACCATCGTGACCATCACCGATATGCAAGGAAACGTCCTGTCTTGGGCGTCTGCTGGTCACATGGGCTTTAAAGGGTCCCGGAAAAGCACACCCTTTGCTGCGGGCATGGCTGCGGAATCCGCTGCGAAAGCCGCAATGGAACATGGGATGCGGAATGTCGAGGTGTACGTAAAAGGTCCGGGTGCAGGCCGGGAGACGGCTATTCGTTCCCTCCAGGCGGCAGGTCTGGAAGTAAACGTGATCAAAGACGTTACACCCATTCCTCATAACGGTTGCCGCCCACCGAAACGTCGGCGGGTGTGACCGGTGGGAAGTTCGTTTTTAACCTAAGGAGGTGTCTGGAAGTTGGCAAGATATGTAGGTCCTGTTTGTCGTCAATGCCGCCGGGAAGGGGAAAAACTCTTCCTTAAAGGCAACCGTTGCATGACGGATAAGTGCAGTATTGTTCGGAGAAGCTATGCCCCGGGTCTGCATGGCCAAAACCGCAAAAAAGTTTCCGAATACGGCTTGCAACTGCGGGAAAAGCAAAAACTCCGTCGTATTTACGGATTGTTGGAAGCTCAGTTTGAAAACTACTTTGCGCTGGCTGACCGGAAAAAAGGTATTACCGGTGAGAACCTGTTGCAGATCTTGGAGAGCCGGTTGGATAATGTGGTTTACCGTTTAGGTTTTGGCAGTTCCCGGCGGGAAGCCAGGCAATTGGTGCGCCACGGTCATTTCCTGGTTAACGGCAGAAAGGTCAATATCCCTTCGTATCTTTTGAAGGCGGGGGATACGATCAGTCTAAAAGAGAACAGCCTGGGATTGCCGCGTATCAAGATGTTGCTTGAAGAAATCGCCGACAAAAGTGTTCCCGAGTGGCTGGAATTGGATACCAACAGCTGGACGGGTCGGGTGAAAGCCCTGCCGCTTCGTGAGCAAATTGATATTCCGGTACAGGAGCATCTCATTGTCGAGCTCTACTCCAGGTAATCCTGATAAGCCATGACGATTTAGCATGGTTATAGGGAGGTTTGGAACGTGATCGAAATCGAAAGACCGAAGATTTCTGTTGAGGTCAATGAAGACCGGTATGGAGTCTTCGTCATCGAACCGCTGGAGCGGGGCTATGGTACAACCCTCGGCAATTCGTTGCGAAGAATTCTCTTGTCATCCTTGCCCGGTTATGCTGTAACATCTGTCAAGATTGACGGTGTACTCCATGAATTTTCCACCATACCCGGTGTGGTTGAGGATACGACCGATATCATCCTTAACTTGAAAGAACTAAGACTGAAGATTCACGGGGACGGTCCCAAATTGGGCCGCATCGATGTCCAGGGTGAGCGGGTGGTAACGGGCGCTGATATCCAAGTCAGCAGTGACGTGGAGATCCTGACTCCGGATCTGGTTATTGCCCATGTGGGGAAAGACGGTCACCTGGCGATGGAAATAACCTTGGACAAAGGTCGGGGGTATGTTTCCGCCGAAAAGAACAAGAGCGCGGAGAATGTGATTGGGGTTATTCCTGTTGATTCCATCTTTACACCCGTGCAAAAGGTGAACTTCCTTGTAGAACCCACCCGGGTCGGGCAAGTGACTAACTATGACAAGTTGCGATTAGAGGTTTGGACCGATGGCAGCATCACCCCAAGGGAGGCTGTTTCCCTGGCGGCGAAGATCATGACGGAACACCTGATGCTCTTTGTTAATCTCAGCCAAGAGATGAGTAACCAAGAGATCATGAAGGATAAGCAAGAAGAGTCCAAAAACAAGGTCCTCGAAATGTCCATTGAAGAACTTGATCTGTCGGTCCGTTCCTATAACTGTTTGAAACGGGCAGGCATTAATTCCGTCGAGGAACTTACCCGGAAAACCGAGGAGGACATGATGAAAGTCCGTAACCTCGGGCGGAAGTCCTTGGAGGAAGTAGTTCAGAAATTAAGCGAGTACGGACTCAGTCTCCGGAAATCCGAGGACTAAACGGGCAAGCTTCTAGTGTATAAGGAGGGAATTCGGATGATCCTGCGAAAACTCGGGCGGCAGGCCGGTCATCGTAAGGCGCTGTTCCGCAATATTGTAACCGCGCTTTTTGCCAACGAGCGGATCGAGACCACCGAAGTCAAAGCAAAAGAGGTCCGTGCTTTGGCGGAAAAAATGATCACCTTGGCCAAACGCGGGGATTTACATGCTCGTCGTCAGGTGGCAGAGGTAGTGACGGATCCGGCAGTCGTGCAAAAACTGTTTGATACCATTGCCCAGCGTTATGCGGACCGAAACGGCGGCTATACCCGTATTTTGAAGATTGGGCCCCGGCGCGGTGACGCTGCTCCGATGGTTCTGTTGGAACTGGTGAAATAAGATGCAACCCCTGGTGGTCCTGGACAAGATCGTTTTCGGCTATGGCCGGGAAAACGATCAGCCAATTTTTCACGGCCTCAGCATGGCGTTGAGGCAGGGAGAATTCCGGGCTGTTTTGGGGCCGAATGGCACAGGAAAGTCAACATTAGCCAAGTTGATCTGTGGTATAATCCAACCGACTCAGGGCGAGGTTCGTGTGGCCGGGGTTCCGCTGGAGGGCCCTGCAGCATCGAGCCGTCTTTCGTATAGGGTCGGTTTGGTGTTTCAAAATCCTGATCATCAAATTATTGCCACCTCTGTTGCGGAAGAGGTGGCTTTTGGTCCATGTAACTTGCAACTTCCCGCTGGTGAAGTAAGGAAACGTGTTCGTGAGGCGTTGGAAAGATTTAATCTGGAAGGGTTGGCGGAGCACCCGCCCCAGATGCTCTCCGGCGGCGAAAAACGTCGTTTGACGTTGGCGGCTACCTGGGCCATGCAACCGGATATCTGGGTGCTGGATGAACCCCTTGCCATGCTGGACCCACCGGCTCAGGATGTTACCCTGGAGTTGATCCGGGAGATTCACCGGGAAGGCAAGACCGTAATCTATTTTGGGCATCGTGTGGACGAGGTCCTGGTGGCCGATCTTGTCTCCGTGCTGTTTAACGGCGGGATTGTCTGGGAAGGAGAGCCAAGGGAGCTGATCCTTGCCGCCAAGGAGGAATGGGGCTTGACCTTGCCCGAACCGGGGAGAATCTGGCAACAGATCACCGGCGGCAATAGTAATTTTCCCGTTGCTTCAGTAGAGGAGTTGGTGGCAGCCCTATGGGGATCTACCTGAAGGACATAACTTTGGTGCGCAATGCCGGTACACCTTGGGAAACCAAGGTGCTGGACTCCGTTTCCCTCCAGATCCGTCCCGGCCGGGCGGTTGGTCTGGTGGGAAACTCCGGCGCGGGGAAATCCAGCTTATTACGGGTAATAGCTGGTTTAACACCCGTAACCGGGGGGAGTTACGAAAACCGGTTGGGCAAGCCGGTGGGTTTGGTCTTTCAAGAACCCCACCGGGGTTTTTTTGCTGCCAGTGTCTGGGATGAAGTGGCCTATGGCCCGGAAAGCCTGGGTTGTCCCGTTGATGAGGTTAAGCGCCGCACGAGCGAGGCTTTGTCCCGCGTGGAGCTTCCGCCGGTGCTCTGGGACAAGTCCCCCTTCCGCTTGTCTGGTGGGGAACAACGCCGGCTGGCCTTGGCTACGGCCTTGGCCATGGCGCCAAAAGCGCTGCTACTGGATGAACCCACCATTGGGCTGGACCGGTTTGGCCGGGAGATGTTGTACTGCTTGATCCGGGAGGAGCGGAGGCGCCAGGACCACCTGGTGGTAATTGCCTCCCATGATCCGGAACTGTTGTTCTCCTTGACCGATGAATTGATCCTTTTGCACCGGGGGAAGCTGGTTTTTCATGCCTCTTGGTCAGCCTGGCGGGAATTTGCCGGAGTGTTGACTAGTTACGGCGCAAGGTTACCTGCGGCTTTGCAGGCCATAGCCAAGCTGCCGGAGGATTATGGTCTTAAGGGGCAGGAGATTGGCACGCCTGAAGCAGCCCTTCATGCATTGAAACTGCTCTGGAAGGGAAGATGCAAGCATGGCCGGACTTGAACTAACCGGCCGGTACTGGCCGGGCTGCTCCTTCTGGCACGACCGGGACCCCCGGACAAAACTGGGGTTAGTTACCGGTTATTTACTCCTGATTATCGGACTGGCGGAGGGCAAAGCCCAAATAGTCTTGGCCGGACTCTTATTATGCTTGTACATATCGGCGAAAATACCATTGCGCCGGGCTTTGGGCAACCTAATTGCCTTTCGTTGGCTGATCATTCTGACGTTCCTGGCTAATCTGTTCTTTGTTAGGGGCGCAACGCCACTGGGCTCCCTCGCGTTTGTCACCAGGGAAGGATTGGCAGCGGCGGCTTTATATACATTACGCTTGATCAATCTCCTTCTTTGCTCTTTTTGGTTAACGATGACTGTCCGGCCTTTGGCGTTAATTTCAGCCTTGGAGAAGTTACTGCAGCCCTTCCGCAGCTGGTTGCCGGTGGGGGAGTTTGCTTTGGCCATGGGACTGGCCGTGCGTTTTTTACCGCTGCTGCTGGAAGAAGGCGAAGAGATCAGGCTGGCGCAACAGGCCAGAGGTGCCGGGCGCCGTTCGGCCTTGCAGAACCTGGTGACTTTGGCTGTTCCCCTGTTTGTTGGCGTGGTCAGGCGTTCTGGCGAATTGGCGGATGCCATGGAGATCCGGGGCTATGTCCCAGGAGCGTCTCGGACCGATTGGGCTGGTTCTACCTGGAACAGACGGGAGACTTTGACGCTTTTGGCCGGTTGGAGCGTGTTACTGTTGCTGGCGTTTGTACTCAAAAATTTGTAAGGAGGCGCCGGTGGAGGGTCCGGAGGGTGAAACGGGTGAAGGAATGCCGTAATATTAAATTAACCCTGGCCTATGACGGTACGGGTTATTCTGGTTTTCAACGACAATTAAACACCAAAATGACTATCCAGGAGAAGCTGGAAGAAGCCTTGGGGCGCTTGACCAAAAAAGAGATTACCCTGCACGGGGCGGGTCGGACCGATGCGGGCGTACACGCCCTGGGACAGGTGGTTAATTTTCGCACCTCCGCTTCGATTCCCGTGGAGAGGTGGCCCTATGCCCTTCGGGGCCTGCTGCCCCCCGAGATCGTGGTCTACAAAGCGGAGGAAGTGCCAAAGGAGTTTCATGCGCGCTACACGGCGGTGGCCAAAACCTATATTTACAGAATCTGGAACGCCCGGTGGCCGTCGGTATTTCACCAAAGATATACACTGTTTTATCCGGGGGAGCTTCAAGAAGACCCAATCAGGGAAACGTTGGAGATCCTCAAGGGCACCCATGATTTCCGGGCTTTTGCCGCCCAAGGATCGGCAGTCCGTAATACCGTGCGGACCATTTCCGCCCTTGTGTGGGAGGAAAAAGGTGATGAACGGGTTTTAACCGTCCGCGCTGACGGGTTTCTTTATCATATGGTACGAAATATTGTCGGGACCTTGTTGTGGGTGGGAGAAGGAAGGCTTACGCCGGAGCAGGTCCAAGCCGCCATGGTAGCCGGGCAGCGTAAAGACTTGGGGCCGACGGCACCCCCCATGGGTTTATGTTTAAAAGAGGTGGAATATCCGCCAAATCATGCCAAAGGGTGAAGGCGGCCAAGTCGTCCTGGCGGCCGGAAATGCCGGCGTTAATTGATGTTGACACTAATGTATGATTTTGTTATAATGTAAGAGTTCATGATTTGGTGGTAATCAATCCGTGGTTGACTCTAGCCCCGTGTCACCCCGTGATGATTAATAAATACCAAGGAATCCCTGAATTTAGGAGGTCGACTCACGTGCGCACCTATATGGCCAAGCCCAACGAGGTGGAGAAGAAGTGGTATGTGGTGGACGCCAAGGGGATCCCCCTCGGTCGTCTGGCTAGTAAAGTTGCAGCCCTCCTCCGCGGAAAGCATAAACCTCAGTTTACTCCCGGGGTGGACTGCGGAGACCATGTGATCATTATTAATGCGGATAAAGTGGTTCTGACCGGGAACAAAGCAGAAGACAAGATCCGGTATTCCCATACCCTTTATCCCGGTGGTTTAAAGGCGGTTAAGTACTCCGAACTGCTGGAGAAGCGGCCTGATGTGGCCCTGACCAAGACCATCTGGGGCATGTTGCCCCACAATCGCCTGGGTCGCCAGCAGATTAAGAAGCTCAAAGTCTACCGGGGAGCCGAACATCCCCATGTAGCGCAAAAACCGGAAACCATAACGATTGAAGGGTAACTGAGTGAAGGGAGGATACTTCCTTGCCTAGGGCGAAGAAAGCACAGAAGACAGTTTATTACGGAACCGGCCGCCGGAAAACATCCGTGGCCAAGGTTCGTGTTGTTCCCGGTCAGGGAAAGATCATGGTCAACAACAAAGAGGTTGGCGAGTACTTTGGACGTAAAGTCCTGGAAGTAATGGTGCGGCAACCCTTGGAACTGACCGGTACAAACGATAAATATGACGTGATTGCCAGTGTGTCCGGTGGCGGGACCAGCGGGCAGGCGGGCGCAGTCCGGCATGGCATTTCCCGGGCATTGCTCCGCATCGCCGATGATTTCCGTACTCCGCTGAAGCGCGCCGGTTTCCTCACCAGGGATCCGCGGGTCAAAGAGCGGCGGAAATACGGACTTAAGAAAGCCCGTAAAGCATCGCAATTCTCTAAACGGTAATTTCGCTGGAGAAAGCAGCCTGGAACAAAAGGGCTGCTTTTGTCATAGCGGTAAAAAACGCCATTACTTCCGGGGATTTTCCGGGTGCTGACCGGAACCATCGGGAAGAAAAGGCGTTTTCTTATTTGGAGTTATGTCACTAAGCCTGGACGGGGTGATGTTGTGAGACGTCGCGTGATCACTTTGATAAGCCTGTCGATGGCGATTATCCTCTTTGGTTCCATGGCCTATGCCGCGGTAATTACCAAGGATATGCGCAGAAAGCTGGAGAACATCCGGCTTGCTTCCACGGTATATGACAGGAACGGTAAAGTCATTGGTAATCTCTATTTCAGCAAGCGGATCTGGACACCCCTGAACAAGATGCCCGCCAACCTGAAAAATGCTGTGATTGCCATTGAAGATTCCCGTTTTTACCAGCACAATGGTATTGACCCAAAGGGTATGGCCAGGGCCTTCTTCCGCAACTTACAACCCGGCGGGAACAAGGAAGGCGGCAGTACAATTACGCAGCAACTGGCCAAGATTGTGCTTCTCTCCTCCGAACGGACTATCTCCCGTAAACTCAAAGATATCTCCTATGCCATGGAGATTGAGCGGGTATATAGCAAGGATGAGATCCTGGAACTCTATCTGAATAGTGTTTATCTAGCCCATGGCAATGTGGGTATGGAAGCGGCCTCCCGCTACTACTTCGGCAAATCGGTGGATAAGTTATCACTGGATCAGGCGGCCTTATTGGCCGGGCTCATCCAAAGCCCGGAGAACTACTCGCCGGTCAAGCACCCCAAGGAAGCGCTGACCCGCCGTAATGTGGTTCTCAAGCGGATGTTTGAACTGAAATATATCACCAATGCCCAGTACCAGGCAGCGCTAAAAAAACCGGTCAAGGTGGTGAAGACTGCTGACAAAGCGCCGGTGGCTGGTTATTTCCTGGATTATGTCCGGGAGTATCTGCTGCAAGAAGTGGGCATGACCGAAGAGCAGCTACGGTTTGGCGGTTATAAGATCTACACTTCACTGGATCTGAACATGCAACGCCAAGCCGAGCAGACTATGGCCAAACTTCCTGTGGTATCTAACGCCAAGACGCAACCCCAAGGCGCTTTGGTCACATTGGATCCTAATAATGGTCAAGTCCTGGCCATGGTGGGCGGGCGGAGTTATTCCGAAAGCCAGTATAACCGGGCGGTTAAATCCCACCGCCAACCAGGGTCGACCATCAAACCATTCATCTATGCCACGGCGCTGGAGAAGGGCTACACCGCGGCTACGATTATGGAAGACCGGGCCCTCAGCATTCCCCTGGCGAACGGCGGGATCTGGGAACCCAAGAATTACGATGGGGAGTACCTGGGACCTGTCTCTCTCCGGGTGGCCTTGCGGAAATCCATTAATACCATTGCCGTCCAGTTGCTCCAGGAGATCGGTATTGAGCCCGTGGTGGAGCAGATGGAGAAGATGGGTATCACCAGTCTGGTGAAGACAGGTGTTAATAACGATTTGAATCTCGCCCCCCCTGTCCCTGGGCGGGTTGACCAAAGGAGTAACCCCATTGGAACTGGCGGCAGCCTACGCACCCTTTGCCAATTTGGGCAGATCCGTTAAACCCTACGCCGTGTTAAAGATTACGGACAAAAACGGCAAACTGGTCCGGAGATTTACCCCGGTCAGACAGCGGGCGTTGTCGGAACAAACGGCGTATATCATGACTTCGTTGATGCAAGATGTGATGGAGCAAGGTACGGGCTGGCGCGCCCGGCTGCCGGGCCGCCCAGCGGCGGGTAAAACCGGCACCAGCAGTGACTACACCAATGCTTGGTTTGCCGGGTATACCCCCGACCTGCTGACGGTGGTCTGGATCGGCAATGACCGCCAGGACCAGTCCATGCGGTATAAAAACCTGACCATCGGCAGCGGGACGGCGGCCGGGTTATGGAAGGAGTATATGACCGGCATTACAAAGGGTCGCCCGGTCCGGGATTTCCGGGAACCGCCGGGAATTATCTGGGCGGATGTAAATCCGGCGACCGGAGAGGTAGTCCCCGGTTGGCTGGCGCGGGATACGTACAAAGAGGTGTTTAACGAGAATAATGTCCCGGCCAGCCGGTCTTATAAGATTTGGCGGTGGTTCTTCCCCGGCAGGAAACGGGGGGCACAAGAGGATGATGCTGCAGGCATGCCGGACCAAGCCGGACCAGAAGAAGCTCCCGAGGATAATTGGTTGTAGCAGGGAAGATGGAAACTTTTCTGTCAAGTTCCCGAGTTAACTTGACGGGAACGAAGAAAAACGGTAGAATCAAAATGTAAAGGCCCCGTATGACTGGCGGAGCAGTGGAGAAACCACGGGGGAGTACGGGGATGTGAATTGCCGGCCGCCTGGGCACAATATGCCCGGGCGGCTTTATATTTTACAGTTGGGAGGAATGACCATGGATGCTTGGCGCGGATTTAAAGGAGTAACTTGGCGGGAACGCATCGATGTGACGGACTTTGTCCGGACAAACTATGAACCCTATGCGGGGGACAGCAAGTTCTTATCCGGCCCCTCCGAACGGACCCGGCGTCTCTGGCAAAAGTGCCAGGAACTCTTCGCAAAAGAGCGGGCGGCCGGTGGTGTACTGGCCATTGATACCAAACGGGTGGCGGGCATCACTGCTTGGCCGCCAGGGTATATTGACAAGGAAGACGAGCTCATTGTGGGGCTGCAGACAGATCAACCCCTAAAACGGATGGTTAATCCCTGGGGCGGTTGGCGGATGGTGGAGGCGGCCTGCAAAGCCCGGGGTGTTGAACCGGATCCTACCATGAAAAAGATCTTTACCCGTTACCGCCGGACCCAGAATGAGGCGATTTTTCGGATCTATACACCGGCTATGCGCCAGGCCCGGCATCTGGGGATCATCACTGGCCTGCCCGATGCTTACGGCCGCGGGCGCTTGATCGGCGATTACAGGCGGATCCCGCTGTATGGCGCAAATTTCTTGATTGAGCAAAAACGCAAGGACCTTTATGCCCTGGACAATGTGGATGATACCACCATTCACCTCCGGGAAGACATTGCTGACCAGGTACGGGCCCTGGAGCGCATGATTGAACTGGGTTTGGCCTACGGGTGTGATATCTCCCGCCCGGCTGTTAATGCCCATGAGGCGGTGCAATGGCTTTATCTTGCCTACCTTTGCGCCATCAAAGAACAAAACGGCGCCGCCATGTCCTTTGGGCACAACAGTCCCTTCCTGGATATTTACATCCAACGGGATCTGGCCGAGGGGACTTTGACCGAAGAACAGGCCCAGGAACTCATTGACCAATTGGTGATGAAACTGCGGATGGTGCGGCATCTTAGGACTCCCGAATATGACGAACTGTTTGCCGGCGACCCGGTTTGGGTCACCGAGTCCCTGGGCGGTTTGGCGGAAGACGGTCGTCCCTTGGTGACCAAGACTGATTTCCGTTGGTTACAGACCTTGCGTAATCTGGGGCCGGCCCCGGAACCGAATTTGACGATCCTGTGGAGCCCCAGGTTGCCCGAGGGATTCCGTAATTTCTGCGCCGAGGTGGCCATTGAGACCTCAGCCCTGCAGTTTGAGAATGATGAGATTATGCGGCCCATCTTCGGCGATGATTACGGCATCTCCTGTTGCGTCTCCGCCACGCGCCTGGGCAAGGATATGCAGTTCTTCGGCGCCCGGGTCAACCTGGCCAAAGCTCTCTTATTGGCGATTAACGGCGGTCGGGATGAGATCTCCGGTGATCAGGTTTTGGAAGTTCCGGAACTCCAAGGGGAGGTCCTGGAGTGGGAACAGGTTTGGGCCAATTTTGAAAAGGTAATGACCTGGTTGTCGGTGTTGTACAGCCGGACCATGAACTGCATCCACTACATGCATGACAAGTACAACTATGAACGGGTGCAGATGGCGTTGATTGATTCCAATCCCAACCGGTTCATGTCCTTTGGTATTGCGGGCCTGTCGGTGGTGGCTGATTCCTTGAGCGCCATCAAGTATGCCCGGGTTAAGGTCGTCCGTGATGAGCGGGGCATTGCCAAAGAGTTTCAGATTGAAGGGGACTTCCCCTGCTTTGGTAATGACGATGACCGGGTGGACGGCTTGGCGGTGCGGGTGATCCGGTACTTCTATTCATCCCTGGCGCAGCAGCCCATTTATAGGAAGGCCGTGCCGACGTTGTCCATTCTGACGATTACCTCCAATGTGGTTTACGGGAAGAAGACCGGCGCCACCCCCGACGGGCGGCCAGCCGGCAAGCCCTTTGCGCCTGGGGCCAATCCCATGCACGGCCGGGAGAAAACAGGCGTGGTGGCGGCCATGCGGTCTGTGGCCAAGCTGCCCTATGATATCTGCCGGGACGGGATCTCCTATACCTTCTCCATTACCCCGCGGGCCTTGGGCCAGGATGAGAAGGAACGGGTCAAAAACTTGAAGGGCCTGATTGACGGATATTTTGACGCCCGGGGCCATCACATTAATGTTAATGTCTACAGCCGGGAGACCCTGATTGATGCTATGGAGCATCCCGAACTCTACCCCAACCTGACCATACGTGTCTCGGGTTATGCCGTTCATTTCACCAAACTCAGCCGTGAGCAGCAGCAAGAGGTCATTGAACGGACGATTTATGAGCGCTTGTAAAGTGGCAAGGAGTGACAGGTTTGGGGCGCATCCAACAAATCCAAAGCTTTAGCACATTTGACGGGCCGGGCACCCGGTGTGTGGTGTTCCTGCAGGGCTGTCCCATGGGCTGTATCTTCTGCCATAACCCGGACTCTTGGGACGCGGCGGGCGGTGAAGAAGTCGGGGTGGAGGAACTGATCCACCGGATTGAACGGTTTCGCCGGTTTCTGTCGGCACCGGGCCTGACCTTGACCGGTGGTGAGCCCCTCCTGCAGGCGGAGTTTACTGCCGAGGTAATCGATGCGGCCCATGAGCGGGGGTGGCATGTGGCCTTGGATACCTCCGGCTGGGGGCCGGAGGAACGGTTTATGCAGGTGGCTGGTAAGGCTGACCTGGTCATGTTCTCCATTAAACATCCCTTGGAACCGGAGCTGGTGGCCAACCATGGGGCGCGGGAGGCTTTGGCTAACTGGCGAAACCTGGCCCGGCTTTCCGTACCAGTTTGGCTCCGGTATGTACTGATTACAGGACGGACAGATCAGCCCGAAGCCTTGCGGGCCTTAGGGGAATTAGCCAAGGAACAGCCTAATCTGGAACGGGTGGAGATCTTGCCTTACAATAGTTTGGCGGAGAACAAATGGGCCAAACTCGGCTGGCGGTTTCCTTTGCATGAGGGGGCAGACCCCAAAGTGACGGAGGAACAGATCCGTCAGGCCGAGATGCTGGTTGGTTGGAAGAAACTTTGATTTAAAACTGGGAAAACTTTTTTCAGCGATTAAGTTTAGGCGGAGACCGACGGGTTTCCGCCATTTTCTATTTTCTGTGGCAAAGAAGGGAATACGACGATTTGATGGAATAAAAAGCATTATCACAAAGAAGCCGTGGGCGTTTCCAGGAAGGTGGTGGTGGTAAGTTGGAGCAGGAAATGATCCTGGCCGAGTTGGCGGCCCTCAAAGCAAAGGTGGTAAACTGCCGGGCCTGCGGGCTTAGGGCCGGTTGCCAACAGGTGGTCTTTGGCGAAGGTTACCCCGGTTTAATGGTGATTGGGGAAGGCCCGGGGGCGGATGAAGACCGTCTGGGCCGGCCCTTTGTGGGGAAAGCCGGGCAATTGTTGGATAAGATCTTGGCCTCCGGCGGTTTTGACCGGCACCGGAACGCATATATTGCCAATGTGGTCAAATGCCGGCCACCGGGGAACCGGGTGCCGACGCCCACCGAGTGCCTGGCTTGCCTGCCGTATTTGCGGGAACAGATGTACATCCTGCAACCAAAGGTGGTGCTGCTCCTGGGCGCCACGGCCCTGCGGGGCGTCCTGGGTGTGACGGAAGGGATCACCAAGGCCCGGGGGAACTGGATTGAACAGGACGGCGTCTGGTATCTGCCCACCTTCCATCCGGCGGCGCTTTTACGGGACCCCCGGCGGAAAGTTGAGGTCTGGGCCGATATCCAATCGCTCTTTTGGAAGTACCGGGAATTGGTGGATCCGCAGCATACCAGCCCGTTTATTCCCGCTTAGGCGGGCGAAGTTAAGAGAGTTTGACATTTGCCGGCCGGATCCGGTGTTATTCCGGCGGGTACAGGAAAACATAATGAGGTGAGAGATTTGCCGAAAAGCTTCATCTCCGATATGGACGGAGTGGTCTATAAAGGCAACCAACTGGTGCCTGGGGCCGATGAGTTTGTGGAGAAACTGAAACGAGGCGGCCATAAGTTCCTGTTTCTGACCAACAACTCGCGGCATACACCCCTTGATCTCCGGCGCAAAATGAAGGATTTAGGCATTGAGCTTGAGGAAAAACACTTTTACACCTCTGCGCTGGCTACGGCAGCCTTTTTAAACATGCAAAAACCAAAGGGCTCTGCTTATGTCATCGGGGATGCGGGTTTGACCAAAGCCCTCTATGACGTGGGCTATTCCATTACTGAGCGCAATCCCGACTATGTGGTGGTGGGGGAGACGCTCAATTACAACTTCGAACAGATCCAAAAGGCCATCTTTTTCATTGAAAGGGGTGCCCGCTTTATTGCTACCAACCCCGACCTGACGGGGCCGACGGAGCACGGGATTATGCCGGCCTGCGGCGCCTTGACGGCCCCCATTGAACGGGCGTCCCGGCGCAAACCCTATTATATCGGGAAACCCAATGCCTTAATGATGCGGATTGCCCTGCGTATGTTGGGTGATCATTCGGAAAACACGGTGATGATTGGCGACCGGATGGACACGGACATTGTGGCCGGCCTGGAGACTGGCCTGACCACCTGTCTGGTGTTAACGGGCGTTACCTCACCAGAAGCTTTGAAATACTTTCCCTATCGTCCCGATTACATCTTCGACAGTATCAAGGACATTGATCCGGAGGACTTGGCGGCTAATGCACGGGAGAAAACGGCTTAACAGGAAAGACCGGCATGGATGTGCCGGTTTTTTGCCTAAATGGCGGGCCGTTTACACTTGTCACCGGTCCTTAGGGAACCGCGGAATAGGGAAATCCTAAAGCGCGGAATGCTAGTAAGAACATAAGGAGGGGCAAACCATGGAGGACCCCCGGCAGGGCCCCCGGCTTGATCCGGAATTGTTACGGCATCTAAAATTTTACGGCACCATCGGGATGGATATTGCCTCCGGCACCTTCCTTGGTTTTGCTGTCGGAACATACCTCGATAGCCGTTACGGCACCTCCCCGGTGTGGTCCGCCGTCTGCCTGCTGTTGGGGGCGACCGTCGGATTTTACGGGGTATTCCGGTTGGTCATGCGGGAAGTTAAACGCCGGTGATTTTTGTTGAGAAAAGGAAGCTGCCGGAGAAAGACGGTAAAATCTTTAACAAAGTTGGTCCTGCTTAAGCTAGGAGGATTAATTTAAAGTCTTTGACGTTTGCTTATTTAAAGAAATAGGGTTAAAGTAGGGGATATCCGGTGGAAAACATGGAAATAGCGGTTAACAGAGGTATTTTTCGGACATTATTGCATAACATTGCCCTGTTGTTATTGTTGCTTGTTGGCGGTCTTGCCGCCAAAGGCGGTGGGGTGGTCGGGGTTTTGGCAGGCTGGTCAATATCGCTCCTGAACAGGCGCAGTCTGCTTTGTTGTCTCGGACGGGGGAATCTGCCCTCCCTCCCCGCCCGGTTGCGTCGGAACACCGTCGGACGCATGGTCATGTCCTTTGCGGCCTTGGCGATTATAGTAAAGATGGTTCCGGCGGCCTTTGGGTGGGCTGTTGGGGCTTGGCTGACAAACCAGACCATCTGGTTCCTCTCTTTGGCTGGTCTGATGCTGGAAAAAGGGGATGGTTAATTTGGAGATTAGGGTCGGCGAGCATATCACCGGTCATTTGCTGGGCCTCCCGTTTCACTGGGATACCCTGATTCAATCCTGGGTCATTATGTTGGGATTGATTCTGGTCTCGCTATTTGTAACCAGGCGCCTCAATCAGGAAAGACCCCACGGACTCCAGAACATCCTGGAGACGATCATGGAGTTTCTCCGGGAGCAAATGGCGGAGAACGTGGGTCCTGCCGGTCGGGGAGCCTTTCCTTTTGTGTCCAGCTTGTTCCTGTTTATTCTTTTTTCCAATTTGATTGGGCTCTTTGGTGTTCCCGGCACCACCGAAATAATCAAATCACCCACGGAAGACCTGGGTTTTACCATTGCCATGGCCTTGCTGGTCTTCGGAAGCATGCTTTATTATGGTATAAAAGTCCAGGGACTAAAGAAGTATATCCTTAGTTTCTTTAAACCCAATTTTTTGTTCTTCCCCATTCACCTGATTGATCTGTTGGTTAAACCAGTGACCCTGGCCTTCCGCCTGTTTGGCAATATCTTTGCCGGGGCAGTTTTCCTGTTGATTCTCTTTAAACTCTTGCCTGCGGGCCTGCCCGTTATTGCACTGATCATTGGTATTTTTGTCGGGGTGATTCAAGCCTATCTCTTTATGATGCTGGCCATGGCCTACATCTCTTCAGCCATGGAGGACAGTATGGAGGACGAGGAGGCCCAAGAGAAACAAAACCCGCAAATCCCGCCGGCGTCAGAGGGGCCGGGGGTAAGATAACCGGTGCTACCCAATGATTATCCGTAAAGGAGGAACTGTAAAGATGTTAACAGGTAGAGAATTGATTTCGGTTGCATCCATATTGGCGGTGGGTGTCATCGTCAGTGTGACGGCATTGGCCGCCGGTTTCGGAAACTCCAAAGTGGCCTCCAAAGCTGTGGAGGGTATAGCCCGGCAACCGGAGGCGAAAAACTCCATCTTTACGACCATGCTGATCGGTGTGGGCTTGGTAGAGGCAACTCCCATTATTGCTCTGGTTGTGGCTTTGATTCTGCTCTATGCCAACCCCTTGTTGGCCCAATAAAGGAGTGAAGCCCGGTGCAAGTCAATTTATTGGATATTGTCTTTGCCCTTTTAAATTTCCTGATTCTTCTGGGCATCTTGCAACTTGTTCTGTATAAGCCGGTGGTCCGGTTATTGAATGAACGGGAAGAACGTGTAAAGCGGCAGAACCAGGAGCTTGAAGCAAACCGGCAGAAATTGGCAGCCCTCGAAGAGGAGCTGGAACGGAAGCAGACAGAGTTGGCGGCCCAGGTTCGCCAGATCCTTGATGATGCCCGGCACCAAGGCCAAAAGACGAAGGAGGAGATTTTGGCCCAGGCCCGGGAGGAAGCCCGGCACATCCTGTCCCGCGCCGAAGCGGAGGTGCAGCGGGAACGGTTGCGCGCTTGGGAGGAACTCTGGGGTGAGATGGTCAATTTGGTGATTTCGGCCGCCACACGAATTGTTGGGGAAGATTTCAACGATGACAAGCATAGGAGACGGATAGAAGAGTTTATCAGTAGTTTGGATCTGCGTCAGATTGGGGAATTGACCAATGAAAACGGATAAACAAAATGAGAATGTGCAGGCGTACAAGGAGGTTTTATCCCCGGAACGTAGGCGCAGTCTAGCCCTTACTGCCGTTACTGCGGTGGCTCTGGAAGAAGATGAAGAGGAGATGCTCCGCAACCAACTGGGGAAGGTGTTGGGCAAGCGTCCACGGGTAACCTTTGAAACCAGTTCCCGTCTGATTGCGGGGATGATCCTCCGGACCAGGGACCGGGCGCTAGATGGTAGTGTTGGCCGGCAATTGCGCCGCTTGCGTCGCATTCTTCTGGAACATGACCTTCAGCTGGAAACGAGGCCGGAGATAACCGCTGAGGGGCTGCTGGCGGAGATGCGAAAGATCATTGAAGAATATCAGCCGCAGATGCTCATTGATGATGTGGGCACCGTCGAGGAATTTGGTGACGGTGTGGCCCGCATTTCCGGTTTGCACGAGGCCCGCGTCGGTGAGTTGGTGAAATTTCAGAACGGTTCCTTCGGCATGGTGCTGAACCTGGAGGATAACTATGTCGGGGCCATTGTTTTTGGTGAAGGCTTGGATATTCACTCCGGCGATGCCGTGCGTTTGCTGGGACATATTATTGATGTTCCCGTGGGTGACGAGATGTTGGGCCGGGTGGTCAATGCCGTGGGTGAACCCATCGACGGGATGGGGCCCATCCATGCCACCAGGCGGCGCCCGTTGGAGTCACCGGCGCCCGGTATAGCCCAACGGATTCCCGTTAATACCCCGTTACAGACCGGTATTAAAGCCATTGATGCCATGATCCCCATTGGCCGTGGCCAACGGGAGTTGATTATCGGCGACCGGCAGACCGGGAAGACGGCTTTGGCGATTGATACCATCCTGAATCAGAAGGATACCGGAGTCATCTGTGTCTATGTGGCGATTGGCCAGAAAAACTCCACCGTGGCTCAAGTGGTGGAGAAACTGCGGGAGTTTGGCGCCATGGACTACACCGTGGTGGTGGTGGCTTCGGCCAGCGAGTCGGCGCCCATGCAGTATCTGGCGCCTTACAGCGGTTGCGCCATTGCGGAAGACTTTATGTACCGGGGGAAAGATGTCCTGATCGTCTATGATGATCTGTCAAAACATGCCGTGGCCTACCGTAGCATGTCCTTGTTGTTGCGACGACCGCCCGGGCGGGAAGCTTACCCCGGGGATATCTTCTATCTTCATGCCCGGTTGCTGGAGCGGGCGGCACGGCTGGCGCCGGAACTAGGCGGGGGGTCGCTAACGGCCTTGCCCATTGTGGAAACTTTGGCCGGGGATCTGTCGGCTTATATTCCCACGAATATCATCTCCATTACTGACGGCCAGATCTTTTTGGAGGCCGACCTGTTCCATGCCGGGATCCGCCCTGCGATTAACGTGGGGCTTTCGGTTTCGCGGGTGGGCGGGGACGCTCAGATCACTGCCATGAAAAAACTGGCCCGGCCCCTCCGGCTGGAGCTGGCCCAATACCGGGAGCTGGCGTCTTTTGCCCAATTTGGTGCGGAACTGGATAAAGCTACTAAGCAGCAACTGGCCAAGGGGGAACGGATCATGGCCGTGTTAAAACAGCCCCGTTATGCACCTCTGCCTGTTGAAGAACAGGTTGTGCTCATCTATGCCTTAGTAAATGGTTATTTTCATGATCTGCAGGTTGAGCAGATCCCTGCGTTTGAAGAGGATTTGTTGACTCATCTCAAACAGACCCATGGCAATTTGCTGCAAACCATTAAGAACACCGGTAACATTGAAGGTATTGAGACGGAACTGGCTCAGGCAATTAACGAGGCCAGGCGATTATGGCTGGGCCAGCAAAAAGCTGTGGAATGAGGATTTTCTGATCGGAAGGGTTGGTTGAAACCCGGCAAAGAATCAATAATGGGTTACGGGATGGGGCAAGCCGGGTAAAAAACGGTTATGTTTCAGTGAATTTCCCCGGAGTTCTGGAATGTTATGAAAGGGAAACAGGAGGAAGAGCGTTGGGATGCAGGGAGTATTAGAGATACGCCGCCGGATCCGGAGCGTGCGGGAGATCCACCATATTACCCGAGCGATGAAGATGGTGGCTGCCACCAAGATCAAATATGCCCGGGAGAGGGTGGAAGCCTCCCGGCCTTTTGCCCGCAAGATCAATGAGGTGTTATTAGACATCTACCATTTGGCCGGCAGGGTGTCGGGCGCCGGTAAGCTCCATCCCTTGATGGAAACCCGGCCGCCTCGAAAAGTGGCGCTGATTGTCATTACCTCCGAGCGGGGCCTGGCCGGGGCCTATAACAGTAATATTCTCCGTTATACCATGGCCCACATTCGTAACAGGGCGGATCATCCGGAGTTCGGGATTATAGCTGTCGGGCGCAAGGGACGGGACTATTTTCGCCGTCTTAATCGGCAATTATTGGGAGAATTCATCGATGCGCCGGAGATGGCGAGTTTTGCCCGGGCGCGGGAGATTGCGGCCCATGTGATTCCGATGTTTTTGCGGAAAGAAATCGATGAAGTCGATATTATATACTCCCGTTTTTATTCCGCCCATAAACAGCGGCCCCGGCTCTTTCGTCTGCTACCCATTGTTCCCGTGGAGCCGGCAGAGCTGCAACCTCTCCGCGCGGCTTGGGTCTTTGAACCGTCACCCCAGGATATCTTGGAACATCTCATTCCCCGTTATATTGAAGCGGAGATCTACCGGTCGCTGTTGGAAGCGGCTGCGGGCGAGCAGGGGGCGCGGATGACCAGTATGGGTGCAGCCACTGACAACGCCGAGAAGATCCTGAAGGAGTTAACGCTACAGTACAACCATTCCCGCCAGTCGCTGATTACGCGGGAACTGACAGAGTTGATGGGCGGAGTGGAGGCCCAGCGTTAGACAGGAAGAACCGGCTTGTTCCGGCGTGGGAAGTATAGGAGGACATCAGGCATGACTGGAGAAGTTGTTCGGGTAATCGGGCCGGTGGTGGATGTGCTCTTCCGGCATAGAGAGATCCCGCCGGTTTATAGCGCCATCTATATTCATTGTGCTTCTGGAGAGGAAGGATGCGGCACGACCCGGGAGATCGTGGCCGAGGTAACCCAGCACGTGGGGGATGACCGGGTCCGGGCCATTGCCCTGGCCCCAACTGAGGGGTTAAAACGGGGTATGCCCGTCACCAGTTATGGCCAGCCCATCGAGGTGCCGGTGGGCCCGGCCACTTTGGGCCGGGTCTTTGATGTGCTGGGCCATCCGGTGGATGGGGGCCCGCCGGTCCAGAGTGGGGAATATATGCCGATTCACCGCCCGGCCCCGCTTTTTGAAGAGCAGGAGACCAATCCGGAGATCCTGGAAACGGGGATTAAAGTCATTGACCTGCTGGCGCCTTATCCCCGCGGCGGCAAGATCGGCCTTTTCGGCGGGGCCGGTGTCGGTAAAACCGTTTTGATTATGGAATTGATCCGTAATATCGCCACCGAACACGGCGGATACTCCGTCTTCACCGGCGTTGGTGAGCGCACCCGGGAAGGCAATGAACTCTGGCTGGAGATGAAGAAGTCGGGGGTCATCCAGAAGACTGCGTTGGTCTTTGGCCAGATGAACGAGCCGCCGGGCGCCCGTTTACGGGTGGCCCTGACCGGCCTGACCATGGCGGAATACTTCCGGGAACGGGAAGGCAAGGATGTTCTGTTATTTATCGATAACATCTTCCGTTACATTCAGGCCGGGGCCGAAGTATCCGCCTTGCTGGGCCGGATGCCATCCGCCGTGGGCTACCAACCCACCCTCGCTACCGAGCTTGGACTGTTGCAGGAGCGGATTGCTTCGACGAAGCGGGGCTCCATCACCTCCATCCAAGCGGTTTACGTCCCGGCGGATGACTATACGGATCCTGCACCGGCCACAACCTTTACCCACTTGGACGCCACCACCAACTTGGAGCGTGCCATTGCGGAACTTGGCATCTATCCGGCGGTGGACCCGCTTTCTTCCACCTCACGCTTTTTGGATCCGGAGATTGTCGGGACGGAGCATTATCAGGTGGCCCGTGGCGTCCAAGAAGTATTGCAACGTTACAAAGATCTGCAGGATATCATCGCCATTCTGGGGATCGATGAACTTTCCGACGAGGATAAGATTATCGTTTCCCGGGCCCGCAAGATTCAGAAGTTCCTGTCCCAACCTTTCTTTGTGGCGGAGACCTATACCGGGATGGCCGGTCGATTCGTTAAACGGGCGGAGACGGTCCGCGGCTTTAAGGAACTCTTGGAAGGAAAGTATGATAATCTGCCGGAGCAGGCCTTTTACATGGTGGGCAATATTGACGAAGCGGTGGAGAAGGCCAAGACCTTGACGGTGCAGGAAGAGCAAGACCTTGACGGTGCAGGAAGAGTTTGATGAGGATGATGTGGGAGATCAACGCTTTACGCGAGGGTGAACGGAGATGGGTGAGAAGATTCAGTTGGATGTGGTGACCCCCCAGCGGGTTGAGTTTAGTCGGCCGGTGGATATGGTGGTTGCCCCGGGCGTCAATGGGCAGTTTGGCATCCTGCACGGGCATATCCCTTTGGTGACCCGGTTAGAGGTGGGGATCTTGAAGATCTTCGACAACGACGAGGTTTACCGGATGGCGGTCAGCGATGGGTATTTGGAGGTAACTCCGGAGAAGGTTGTGGTCCTGGCGGAGGCGGCGGAACTGCCGGAGGAGATCGATGTGGAGCGGGCCCTGGCGGCGAAACGCCGCGCGGAAGAGCGCCTGGCCGGTTTAACCCGCAGCGACATTGATTTTGTGCGGACGCAAGCCTCACTTCAACGGGCTTTGAACCGCTTGCGCCTGGTGGAAGAGGCAAAGCGCCACGGGGATAAATAAATTAAAAAATATTTAATCCCCGATTACGAAATGATTAAGGTCGATTATTTCCCTTCCGTCCAGGAAGGTTTTTTCTGTTTTCAAGAGAAAATATACTGAACAGCCATATTGTATAAAACGGATTAGTCTGAGGCGGTAAAGCTGCTGCCTTAAACATAAATGGGGAATAGCGATGGAAACAGTAATTTACCGGCTGCCGGATCCCCGGGAGGATACGTGGCTGGAGCATGCGGCAGAGACTTTGCAACGCGGCGGGTTGGTGGCCTTCCCCACGGAGACTGTTTACGGATTAGGGGCTGCCATGAGCCATCCGCCGGCCATCCGCCAGGTTTTTACGGTTAAAGTGCGGCCCAATGATAACCCCCTCATCCTCCATATTTATGAACTGGGCCAATTGGCGGAAATAGCCAGGGAGATTCCTCCGGTGGCCTACCGTTTGGCGGAGCGTTTTTGGCCGGGGCCGTTGACGCTGGTTCTGCCGGCCCGGCCGGAGGTGCCGGCGGAGGTTACGGCGGGTTTACCAACTGTGGCCGTGCGCATGCCAAGCCACCCTGTAGCATTGGCTTTACTGCGGAAAACAGGCATTCCGGTGGCAGCGCCCAGCGCCAATCTTTCCGGCCGGCCCAGCCCCACCACAGGTGATGCTGTGGTCGAGGATCTTTTTGGTGCCATTGACGTGATCATTGATGCGGGGCCAACCGGTGTCGGTCTGGAGTCCACCGTGCTGGATTTAACCGGTGACCGCCCCCGGGTATTGCGCCCCGGCGGGGTCACCCCGGAAATGCTAGCAGAGGTCTTTGGCCCGGGGATTGTCGAAGCACCTTGGCGGGTGGAAGCCCAGCGGCCTGCGGCACCGGGCATGAAGTACCGTCATTATGCACCAAAGGCGCCGATGAAAGTCTTTGCCGGACCGGTAGAGAAGGTTAGAGAAGCCATCAACGGCTGTCTCCGGATGGATTTGCCCCAAGGGAAAAAGGTGGCTGTGTTAGGGTTTGAAGACAGCCGGGACCGGTACCCGGGGGCGATCTTTAAGTCCTTGGGGGAGCGGGAGCACCCGGAGGCCGCTGCCCATCGCCTTTTTATGTTGCTTAGGACGTGTGACCGGGAGCATGTGGACCAAATCTATGGTGAACTTCCAACCACCCAAGGGGTGGGACTGGCGGTGGTTAACCGCTTGTGGAAGGCCGCCGGAGGGGATTTGATCGAGTTATGAAGAGAAAGTTTTTCCGCATTTTTACAGCAACCGTGTTGCTGATATTATTGGGTGGGAACCTGGCGGGGACCGCCACCGCGGAAGGCGGCTCCCTGCATGATCCTTTGACTGTTGGGGAGCGCTTGACCTATAAGGTTTATTTTGCGGGCATTGCCGCCGGTACCCAGACCATTGAGGTGAAGGAGAAGTTTAATTACCAGGGATACCAGGTCTACCGCATCAAAACCGCCACCCAATCCAGCGGTGTGGCAAAGTTGCTTTATAAATACGATGAAGAGGGTGAGTTCCTGCTTGCCGCTGAGGGCTTTTATCCCCTATATTCAAGGCGGCATGTGCTGGATAAGGGTAAAGATTATAAAGAAGAAACCTACTTTCAGCTTGAACGCAAGCAAGCGGTCTGGGAGCGTGTTTACAAAGACGGCCAGCAGAGACAGGAGCTTTTCTCCATGCCCAAGCCGGCTCAGGATGGGATGTCCATCACTTTTTATTTTCGCTCCCGCCCCTGGGAACGGGGGGCTAAGGAGTTTCTTCTCCTGACCAACCGGGGAATCAAGGGTATTGGCTATGCGATTGATAATGAACCCAACTTCAAGAGTGCCCTGGGGGTCTTTGCTGCAACCCGTATTTCCTATGAGGAGCAAAAGGATGGCGAGCAACATAAATATACCATCTGGTATACCAAAGACCGGCAGGCATTGCCCCTGCGCATTTTGGTCAAAAAGAATGTTACCATGGACGCGCGGTTGGTCCGGGTGGAAAAGGCCAATGTTAAGCAGTGAACCGTTACCAGTCGGGCAGGAGGAAGATGATGATTCGCAAGATTCTCTTTGTTTGCACGGGTAATACCTGTCGGAGCAGCATGGCTGAGGCCTTGCTCCGGAAGATGCTCCGGGAAGATTTAGGTGAAGCCGCCAATCAGATTCAGATTCTGTCGGCCGGTACGGGGGCAGTGGAAGGGGAAGGCGCTTCCCGCAATGCCGTTGCTGTGATGAAAGCGGAGGGCATTGACCTTTCCTTACACCGGGCCCGGCGTCTGCGGCGCGAAGAGATTCTCAAAGCCGATCTGATTTTAACCATGACCATGGGTCAAAAGGAAGAGGTTTGCAAACTGGCGCCCGAGGCCCGGGATAAGGTCTATACCCTGCGGGAGTTTGCCGAGGGCGTGCGGGAAGCGGAGGATGTCTGGCGAGAAGCCGATCGGCTACGGCAGTTATTGGAGGAAAAACGCCGGCGTTTTCTTGATCGGGAGGGCCCAAAATTGGAGGAGTTACGGGAACGCTATAATGAGTTGAACCGGCAAAAGAGGGCCCTGGAGGAGGAGTTGCGCCAGATCGAGCAACGAATGGCCCAGGAGGTTGCTGAGGAGCAGAAACAGTTGGAAGAGGTTTATAATAAGATCCGCCGGATGGAGATACCTGATCCCTTTGGTCAAGGGATCGAATCTTATCAACAATGTGCCAGGGAGATTAAGGAAAGCCTGGCGAAGGTGGTGGATTCGATTAAAAAATCCATGGGATAGCAGAACACCAAAGACAGGAGAACAGGAGAAGGGATAAGATAAGAGATGAAGATCGGCATTGCCTGTGATCATGCTGGTTATTACTTAAAAGAAGAGATCGTCCGTTTTTTGCAGGAAAAAGGCCATGAAGTCCGGGACTATGGCGTCTATAGCACGGAGAGTGTGGATTATCCGGACCAGGCATATTTAGTGGCAGAAGCGGTGACGAAAGGGGAAGTTCAGCAAGGAATCCTGATCTGCGGAACAGGAATCGGGATCTCTATTGCCGCCAATAAAGTGAAAGGGATCCGAGCTGCCCTATGCCATGATGTCTTCTCCGCCCGGATGGCCAGGCAACATAATGACAGTAACATTCTGGCGCTGGGTGCCCGCGTCATTGGCGTGGGACATGCTTTGGCCATTGTCGAAGCGTATTTGGAGGAGAGCTTTTTGGGCGGTCGCCACTTGGAGAGGGTGAAGAAAATTAGCCGCCTTGAAGAGTTAAACTAAAGAGAGGGAGCGGTTTTATATGTCCATTGTTCATGTTATTGACCACCCGTTGATCCAACACAAACTATCATTGATTCGTGACTATCGGACAGGCCCCAAAGAATTTAGGGAACTTTTGGAAGAAGTGGCTTCGCTGATGGCTTACGAGGTGACCCGGGATTTCCCGCTGGAAGAGATCGAAGTGGAGACTCCCATCACTAAGACCAAGACAAAGGTGATTGCCGGGAAAAAGCTAGCGGTGATTCCCATTCTCCGGGCCGGCCTTGGTATGTCAGAGGGGATTATTAAACTGATTCCCACGGCCAAGGTGGGACATATCGGTGTTTACCGCGATCCGCAAACTCTCAAACCGGTGGAGTACTACTGCAAACTGCCGACGGATCTGGCCGAACGGGAACTGTTGCTGGTGGATCCCATGCTGGCCACGGGTGGATCTGCCACGGCGTGTATCTCGTTTATCAAAGAACGGGGCGGCCGTCATATCAAACTGATCAATTTAATCGCGGCGCCCGAGGGCATTGCCGTGGTACAAAAGGCCCATCCGGATGTGGATATTTTTGTGGCGGCCATCGACGAACGGTTAAATGACCATGGATACATTGTGCCTGGCCTGGGCGATGCAGGTGACCGGCTGTTCGGCACCAAATAATAAACCTGCTCAGGGAGTAATGAGGCAATGTTAATCTTGCCTCATTTTCTGTTATTACCTTCTTCTGCTTTGGCAGGTAGGATCAATTTTTTGTTTTTATTGTCATGGAGCAGGATAGGGCGGCGTAAGATTCGTTATCATCAATTCATTTGCAGACAGGATTAGAGAAAAAGGTTACTTAAATGCTAATTTGATTTGGTTTGCTTGCAGGGAATAGCAACATTTTCACGAAGGAAATAAGGAATAAAATGGATTGCCCCATCTTAAGGAGCAGTAGAATTACAAGCATCAGAAGGGGGAGAAAAGAATGCTTGAAACAGCTTTTGTTGAACACCTGTTCTATCTGGTCCCGGCCGGTTCCTTGTTTGCTTTGGTCTATGCATTGTTCCTGTTTCTTTCGGTAAAGAAGATGGATGAAGGATCCCGGCAGATGCAGGAAATTGCCCAGGCGATCCGGACGGGTACCCGGGCCTATTTGGGGCGACAGTATAAAGGGGTCGGCATCTTCTTTGCCATCCTCTTTATCATCTTGCTTATCCTGTCCTTCCAGGGACTGGTGCCCACACCGGTGCCCTTTGCTTTTCTGACAGGCGGTCTCTTCTCCGGGCTGGCCGGCTTTATCGGGATGACCAATGCCACCATGGCCAATGTCAGGACTGCCAATGCAGCCCGGAAAAGTTTGAACCTGGGGCTGCGCGCCGCTTTTAACAGTGGCGCCGTTATGGGCCTGACTGTGGTTGGCTTGGGCTTATTGGATTTGAGTATTTGGTACTTTTTATTAAAAGGATTGGGGTACTCCATCGAACAAATTACCAGCACCATGCTGAACTTTGGCATGGGTGCCTCATCCATGGCCTTGTTTGCCCGGGTGGGTGGCGGTATCTTCACCAAAGCTGCTGATGTTGGCGCTGACTTGGTGGGGAAAGTAGAAGTGGGAATCCCGGAGGATGATCCCAGGAATCCGGCGGTGATCGCTGATAACGTGGGGGATAACGTGGGTGACGTGGCCGGCATGGGGGCTGACCTCTATGAATCTTATGTCGGGTCTATTGTTGCCACATCGGCTCTGGCCATTACCGCCTTTAACCAAGCCGGTTTGCAGTTCCAAGGAGTGCTGGTCCCGTTGATCATTGCTGCAGTCGGGGTTTTGGCCTCAATCATTGGGACTTGGTTTGTCCGCTCCGATGAACGGGTGGAACAGGCGGTGTTGTTAAAGGCTCTGCGTCGAGGGGTCAATATCAGCGCTGTTTTAATTGCGGTGTTGGCCTTTATGATCATCAAATATGTCTTAGGCCCGAACTATCTGGGGGTGTACGGAGCCATCCTGACCGGTCTGATTGCCGGGGTGGTTATCGGATTACTGACGGAATTCTTCACCTCTGCAAATTACAAACCCACCAGGAATGTGGCTGAGCAGGCCACCACTGGTGCGGCTACGGTGATCATCAGCGGACTTTCCGTGGGCATGCTCTCCACGGTCTTGCCCGTGGTGGTGGTTGCCGTTGCCATCTTTGCCAGTTTCGCCTTGGCCGGAGGACTCCAAAACTTCAATATGGGTCTTTATGGGATTGCCATCTCCGCTGTGGGCATGCTTTCGACCTTGGGGATTACCCTGGCTACTGATGCCTATGGTCCGGTGGCTGATAATGCGGGCGGGATTGCCGAGATGGCCGACCTGCCCGAGGAGGTCCGAGAACGGACCGATGCCCTGGACTCCCTGGGGAACACGACAGCAGCGACGGGGAAAGGGTTTGCCATCGGTTCGGCTGCTTTGACCGCCCTGGCGTTGATCGCCGCCTATGTGGAGCAGGTGCAGGTGATCAAACCAGATTTTCAATTTAACTTGTCCATTACCAACCCGCCGGTCTTGATCGGCTTATTCGTCGGCGGGATGCTTCCTTTCCTGTTCAGTGCCATGGCCATGCAGGCCGTGGGACGGGCCGCCCAGAAGATCGTCCTGGAAGTGCGGCGGCAGTTTAAAGAGATCGCCGGTCTGTTGGAGGGGACCGCGAAACCCGATTATGCAACCTGTGTGGATATTTGTACCCGCGCGGCGCAGAAAGAGATGATCCTTCCCGCCCTCTCCGCCATCATTGTCCCAATTATCATCGGTTTGTTACTGGGTGTGAATGCGGTGGCTGGCCTGTTGGCCGGCTCAACGGTCTGTGGTTTTATGCTGGCGGTGATGATGGCCAACAGCGGTGGCGCGTGGGACAACGCCAAAAAGTATATTGAGGAAGGAAACCACGGCGGTAAGGGCTCAGAGGCCCATAAAGCCGCGGTGGTCGGAGATACGGTGGGGGATCCCTTCAAGGATACGGCCGGCCCGTCGTTGAACATCCTCATTAAGCTAACCTCCATGGTGTCTGTGGTCTTTGCCGGTTTTATCCTGGCCTTTTCCTTGATTAAATGATAATGACCGCCAAGTGTCAGCTAAGAGCCCCAAGCCAATGGGGCTCTTTTTTATAATATTTCGTTAGGCTGCCGCATATATAGATCCGTGCCATTGTTTTTTATTTTGCCCGCGGGTGTAATGGTGAAGGGGTAAAAGAGGCTCCGAAAAAAATTTATCCAGGTGGATAACCCGTCAACCGGGGGAATTTGCTGTTATTTCCAGCCGTTCCAGGGACCATTCCGGTGTTGTTTGTGCATATGCTGGGCAATGATGACCGGGTTATGCCACTTTGAAAGAGGGTGATCTGCTCCCATCGTGAGATCTTTGTTGTTCAATCATTGAAAGGGCATATTGCTGATGCCAAGGAGGAGAGGCAATGGGAAACCAACAAAATGCTGTGGTCTGTCTGCTCCAGGACAGAAAGAATTTGCACCTGTATTGGGACCTGAGTCCGGAGAGATTAAACACGCTTGAGCATTTCATGACCCACGTCCGCCCCGGGCTGAAATTTTGCCTCCGGTTAATTGGGGTTAATCCCGAAAATAACGACCGTTGGATTGAACGGGAAGTTTTTCTTGAAGATTTCTCCGCCTTGGGTAACTGGTATTTTGGGGGGTAAATCCTGATCTCGACTATCTGGTGGAATTTGGCGGTAAGGGTGAGGACGGCTCCTTTGTCTTATTCTCACGAACGCCGGTCATTAATTTACAGGCCCCGTCATGGAGGTACAAAGCCACTGTTTCGACAGATATCACCCAAGCGAAGGGAGATTGGCTTCGTTTCCTGGAAAACCAGGGTTCTTCCGCGGTTTATAACGGGGTGGAAAGGAGCGATCAATGAGGGAATCAAAACCGGAAGTTGTAGGATATCTTGCCGTAGTGCTTCATGCGCATCTTCCTTTTATCCCCCATACCGCGGCGGAACCCACTTTGGAAGAGAAGTGGTTGTTTGAAGCTTTAACTGAATCATACATTCCCTTCCTGCTTAGCTGGGAGAGGCTGGCCGAGGAAAATGTCCGGTTTCAACTGACACTGTCAATATCCCCGCCCCTGTTGACCATGTTAACCGATTCGGTTGAGCTGGAACGTTACAGTAAGTACCTGCGAAATCTCCAGGAACTCTCCGAACGGGAGGCGGAAAGGACAAGGAATGATCCCCATTATGCTGCAGTGGCGGAATTTTATCGCCGGCGTTTGCGGGAGATTGGCCACGCCTTCCATGAAAAATACCGAACTGATCTGTTGGCACCGTTGAAAAAACTGAAAGAACTGGGTCATCTGGAGATCATCACCACCGGCGCTACCCATGGTTTCTTACCGCTCATGGCGACGGAGGAGGCGAAATATGCCCAGCTTCATTTGGCCCTGGACTATTTTGAGGCCAAATTTGGCTGGCGGCCGTCGGGCATCTGGTTGCCGGAGTGCGGCTATTGCCCTGGCCTGGAACGTCTTTTGGACAAATTGGGCATAGGCTATTTTATCATTTCATCCCACGGGATGCTAAGCGCCAATCCCCGGCCGGAGACGGCGGTCTATGCGCCGGTTCGGCTTGCCGGGACGCAGGTGAATGCCTTTGGCCGGGATTGGGAGACTTCCCATCAGGTCTGGAGCCGGACCGAAGGTTACCCTGGCGATTACTGGTACCGCGAGTTTTACCGGGATATTGGTTGGGATCTTGATTATGACTATCTTCAGCCCTATTTGCTAGGGGGAGTAAGAGGGGATACCGGGCTGAAGTACCACCGGATCACAGGTAAATCCGATTACAAAGAGGTATACCAACGCGATAAGGCATTGGAACGGGTCAAGGAGCATGCCCGGGACTTCCTGGCCAATCGCCAACGCCAGCTTAGCTACTGGCGGGGGACAATGAAACAACCGCCCATTGTCGTGGCACCCTATGATACGGAGCTCTTTGGCCATTGGTGGTTTGAGGGGCCGGACTGGTTGGAGGAGGTCTTGCGTCTGGTGGCCCAAAGGGACACGGGGATTGCCACCACGACCCTCCAAAGCTATCTATGGAAGTATCCGGCAAGTCACGAGGCAACCTTTGGACCGTCAAGTTGGGGTGAGGGCGGGTACAACCGGGTCTGGCTCAACGAAGAGAATGATTGGATCTATCCCCGCCTCCACCGGGCGGAAAAGCTGATAAAGGCCTTGACGGAGGGGTATCCACAACCCGGACCGGAGGTGAAAAGGGGATTAAACCAGGCGGTCCGGGAGTTGTTGTTGGCGCAGAGCAGTGACTGGCCCTTTATCCTCACCAACCGGACCGTCGTTGATTACGCCAGGGCCAGATTGGAGTGGCATCTGGGCCAGTGTGAACGTTTGTTGGTTGAACTGCTCACTAATGGTGTGGATCCGGCAAACTTAAGGTATTTGGAGGAGACCGACAGGGTATTTCCCGGCTTGGATTACCGGGTTTTCTGTTCCTTGCCTGCTTCGGACGGGGAGTTAATGGTGCCGGCGGGGCTGGCGGGGACAGTGGTGATCATGTTAAGTTGGGAATATCCTCCTTGGCATGTGGGAGGCCTGGGCGTTCATGTGCGGGATCTGGCGGAGACCATGGCCCGGCTTGGCCAGGCAGTCCATGTGGTCACCGTTTCACCGCATAACCAGGGGAAAACCATTGTGCAAAACGGGGTTCATGTCCACTTTTTGGCTGTTGATGTGCCGCAGGAGGCCAGGGATGATTTTCTTGCTTGGGTCCTTCGTTTTAACTTGGTCATGGCGGATTTCGCCGGGGAGATGGTGTTGCGGTCCCCCAAGGCCCGTTTTCTTCTTCATGCCCACGATTGGATGGTGGGCTATGCTGCAAGGGAGTTGAAGGCCAGATTTGACTTGCTGGGTGTGGCGACGATCCATGCTACCGAGCATGGGCGTAACCGGGGTTTGCACAATCCGCTCCAACATGCCATCCACCGGTTGGAAGAGGAGTTGGTTCATGGCGCCGACCGGGTGATCTGCTGCAGCCGTTACATGCAAAAGGAGATCGAAACTCTTTTCGGGTTGGCTGCCGACGGTGTCTATATGATCCCCAATGCGGTGAATTTGTCACCGGCGGTGGAGATTGTCCGGAAGGAGCAGGTGATCCTCTTTATCGGCCGCTTGGTGGCGGAGAAGGGTGTCCAAGTACTAATTGAGGCCTTTGCCCGCTTAAGCGGCCTCTATCCCGACGCTTCGTTGGTTATAGCAGGATCCGGACCTTATACCGAGGAGTTGCAGAACATGGTCCGCCGGTTGGGTTTGACAGACCGGATTCGGTTTATGGGTTTTGTTGCAGAGAAGGTCCGGGATGAGTTGCTGAAGAGTTGCAGTATTGCTGTTTTTCCCAGTTTATATGAGCCCTTTGGAATTGTTGCCTTGGAGGCAATGGCCAGCGGTACGCCGGTGGTTGTTTCCCGGACCGGAGGTTTGGCGGAGATAGTCGAGGACGGGGTATCCGGGCTCTGTTTCACTCCGGGGGATGCCGGTGAACTCCAGCGTTGCTTGGTGAAGCTGTTACAAAGTCCTGCCACTGCCCGGGAGTTGAGTAAAAACGCCCGCTTGCGGGTGGAGCAGGAATTTAACTGGGAAGCAGTGGCCAAACGCACCCTTGAGGTGTATCATCGGGAGCAGCCGGTGGTTGGGGCCAAGGACAATGAGGGGGCAGACGACAGACAGCGCGAACCGGTTTTGGTTCCTGCCGAGGTTTGAAAGCAGAGATGAGAAATTATTTGCGTTGATTGCGACAGCGCCACTTGACTGGAGCTGTCTCTTTTTTTAAGCTATAAATTGAGGATTGGCATGGTAAAATTGTTAAAGGCGGACAGAAAAGGAGCAGCCAGCAGATGTTCACCCGCAAACTCCGAAATTATTTTTTGACCGGTTTGTTCACCATTCTGCCGATTATTGTCACAGGCTACATTTTGGTTTGGGGCTTTACTTGGGCTGATGGGATTCTGGGCCGGTTTGTGATTAAGGTTTTCCGGCGCCCGGTGCCGGGTATGGGTTTGTTGATCTCCCTGGTGTTTGTGACGGTGCTTGGAATATTTGCCAAAAATTATTTAGGAAGCCGGCTTGTGGGTTTTATTGAGAGAATCATCCTCCAGATCCCACTGGCCGGGAATATTTACGGGACCACCAAGCAGATCATGGAAGCAATCTCGTCGCCGGATAAAACTTTCTTCCGGTCGGTGGTGATGGTGGAATACCCCCGGCCGGGCATGTTCTCCCCCGGTTTTATCGTGGGGAAAGCTCCGGTGCCCGAGGCTTCGGTTGACGCAACGGAAGAAGCGGGGGAGCCGGTGACGGTCTTTATTCCAACCACGCCGAATCCCGCCACGGGCTTTTTGGTTTTTGTCCCAGAAAGCCAAATCACACCCTTGCCCATGAGTGTGGAGGAGGGGCTCAAGTTCTTCCTGTCGGTGGGGGTAGTTCACCCCAACCACGAGAAGACCGGTTCTTTGGGGCAGGAAAATTCCCTGGTTAACAGGAATAAGTAGAGTAATAACAGTTGCAGGTGATAATATGGCATCGGAAAGGAAAACCGCAATTCTCCAAGCTTTTCAGAACCGGGTCAGCCGGGTTGGCTTTGATAAAACCACCATGGCTGATGTGGCCAGGGATGCCGGGGTAAGTGTTGGTGCCATCTACAAGGACTTCGCCAACAAGGAAGAACTGGTGGATGCATGTATAGAACAATTATATGACTGGGTGATTGAACGTTGTCGCCGGCTGGTGGACGAGGAATTAGAACCTGAGGCATCGTTGCACCATTTCTTGAAGGGCCTGATTGGGGTCTTGCAAGAACTCAGCAATAATAACAAGGCTGTCGAACAGTTTATGCAGGAGGAGTTTATTCTCAAGCACATAAAGAAGAATGTTTCCCTCCGTGACCGGGCCTTGCGGGATATCTCCTCCCTGGTGGAGAATATAATTACCCGCGGGGTGCGGCAAGGTGTTTTTTATACAACCAACCCCCGGACCACAGCGGCCCTGTTGCTCATGGCCTTTGTGCCGTTTTATCTTCTGCCGGAGGATGAACACGCCAAGTCTACTCCGGACTTTGAGGAGATGTTTGCCTTTTTAATGCGGGCATTGAAAAATTGCGGGGAAATGGGGGATTAACCTTAATTTTACTTGACGGGTTAATACATCCAGTGTATGATCAAAAGTAGCGAAAAAAAATGAATTTTTTTATTACCTGGCGTGAATAAAATTGAAATATGTTCACGGCGATTGTCTTTCCGATTAGTTGCGACAATTTGGGTGCTGTCATTAGAAACAGGGGCCTTAGGATGGTGAGCGATCTCATAATTACTTGATTGAATTTAAAAAGTCAATTCAAAATACTTCCCGATAAATAAGTTTTATAGTGAGGAAGTATATAATTTTTACCTTACGTGAACAAAAACGTAAAATATTCACGAAACATATCTTAACTTTGATGGTGAAAAAAGTTAAATTATATTGATAAAGTATTCCTGTAGAGGAGGAGATTTCATGAAAAAGTTTTTTTCCGCGGCTTTGATCCTTATGATTTTGTTTTCCGGGTGCAGTTGGAATAAGAAAAAAGCTGACTCAAAAAGCATGGAGCAAATTCATAAGGAAAGCGGTGTTCCCGTTACAGTTCGGACCTTGGTGGAGGAGCCGTTTTCTACCGTATTAACCTATGCGACAACACTTAAGGCGACTTCGGAAGCAACAGCCTATGCCGCCATCACCGATGTGGTGGAAACCGTCGGGGCCGGTATTGGTGAATATGTGCAGAAAGATCAAGTTATCATCGGATTTCCGAAGACAAATCCGCAGATGAATTACTATCAAGCCAAAGCGGCTTATGAAAATGCCAAAGCGACTCATGAACGGATGAAGAATCTTTATGAACATGAGGTAATCTCCAAACAAGAATACGATAACGCTGACGCTGCGTATCAGGTGGCCAAGGCCAATTGGCAGGCTGTAAACGAGGTTATAAACGTCAAAGCTCCCATCAGCGGTTATATCACCCAACTCTATGTTCATCCTTCCAGCAATGTGGCGCCGGGCACCCCTCTGTTTACCGTCTCCAACTTGGAACGTATGGAGGCGCAGGTTTGGGTTCCCGAGACGGAAATCGCCCGGATCCGCCGGGGCCAAATTGGCATGCTGGAATGGGACGGGAAACGTTTTGAAGGAAAAGTTACCAAAGTCAATATGGTAATGGATCCCGCGAAGAAGGCCTTTGATGTCCGGGTGGAGTTCCCCAACGGTGAGCGGCTCCTGACCAGCGGGATTACCACAAACATCAGGATCGAAACGTACCGTAGTTCGGCTATTGTTGTTGCCCGTCAGGAACTGGTGAAGGAGGACGGGAAGTATTTCGCCTATGTGGTTGAGGATAATAAAGCCCAAAAACGTCCGGTTACGATCGGAAAGGAACAAGGACTTTACCTCGAAATTACTTCCGGGTTAAAGCCGGGTGAGCGGTTAATTAGCCAAGGGAATGAATTGGTGGCCGACGGTACACTGGTTCGGATTGTTTCAGCGAAGTAGTCTGAAGAATTGAAAAGGGGGCTTACCAATGGTCCTGTCGGATCTCTCGATTAAACGCCCGGTTATGATGAGCATGATTCTGTTAACCCTGCTCCTCTTTGGGATCTTGGGTTATCTGGAACTGCCGTTGACATTATTGCCCGAGCCTAACCAGCCATATATCATAGTCAAGGTGATTTATGCCGGGGCCGGGCCTTTGGTTGTGGAAAACCAAGTAACCAAGAAAATTGAAGATGAAGTAGCCAGCCTGGGACAGGTTAAATCCATTAAATCCTATTCTCTGGATAGTGCGGCCCTGATCCAGATTGAATTTGAGATTAATAAGGACGAGAACATTGCCCACCAGGAAGTCCGGGAGAAGATTGATAAGATCCTGAATGACCTGCCGGACGGGGCGGAAAAACCAGTGGTCGAGAAGTACAAGATCTCCGATCGCCCGATTATGCGGATTATTGCGGAAGGGCAGTTGGAACCCACCGCGCTTTATGATCTGGTGGATAAGCGGATTAAAGATCGCATTGCCCAAGTGCCGGGTGTCGGTAAGGTTGAGGTTTTGGGCGGTGAAGAACGGGAGATCCGGGTGGAATTTGACAAGCGTTCCGTTTTTGAGAACAACATCTCCCTGGCGGAGATTGGCGCCTTCCTGCAAGCCGCCAACCTGGAGATGCCCGGCGGTAATTTGCAACAAGAGGGACAAGAGTTTTCCGTGCGGTTAAAAGGAGAGTTTCCTTCGGTACAGGCCATCGAGGAATTGGATATCCCCATGAACAATACGGTTAAGAAGTTGCGCCAGATTGCCCAGGTTAAGGACGGCACCAAAGAAGTGCGTGAACGCGTTACCTTCTTCGACGGGAAAAAGCAGAGTAAGAATGCGGTTTTGATCGAGGTAACCAGAACACCTACAGGTAATACGGTGCAAGCAGTCAGAGCGGTGACCAAAATGCTGCCGTCCATTGAGGAGGAACTGGGGGGACGGGTTAAGCTTATCGTGGCTTCGGAAGACGCGAAGATTGTCCAGGATTCGGTGGATGATGCCACAAGTACGATTGTGATGGGGATTATTCTCACTGCTTTGATCCTCTTCTTCTTCCTGCATGATTGGCGGTCAACACTGATTGTGGCCTTGGCCATGCCCTTTTCCATTATCCCCACCTTCATGGTTATGCGCGGCCTGGGGATTACCCTGAATATCCTCTCATTGATGGGTCTGTCAACGGCCAGTGGGATCTTGGTCGCCAATGCGGTGGTGGTCTTGGAGAATATCTTCCGCCATAAGGGCTTGGGTCGGGACCGGAAGGAATCGGCTCGTTTAGGCACGGCGGAAGTGGCTGTGGCGGTCTTGGCCTCGACCTTAACCAATATTGTTGTGTTCCTGCCGTTGGCGAACATGAAAGGCCTTGTCGGTGTTTATCTACGGGATTTTGCACTGACGATCGTGATTTCTACAGTCTTCTCTCTGTTGATTTCTTTTACCCTCACGCCGTTGATGGCCTCATTGGTCCTGCCTGAGCGGGTAAAACCGGCGGGAAGAGTCAGCAAATATCTGGAGCGTCTCTTTACGTCTTGGGAGAATTGGTACCGGGGGCTCTTGGCCAAAGTTCTTAAGAGTAAAAAGAGTTGTCTGGTAACGGTTTTAATCACAATTGGTCTGATGGTCATTGCCTTTGCTCTGTTCCCGTTAGTGAAAACCGAATTTATGCCCAACTTGGACACAAATAAAATCACCGTTGAGATCGAACTTCCCCAGGGCTATGACCTGGATGAAACGGCAAAGGTCCGGGCGGAGGTGGAAAGGCGCATCAGGCAATTTAGAGAAGTCAAATCCATCGTTGCCAACGAAGGACGCCTTTCCGAGCAGGATCAAGGGGTGCACCTGGCCTTGCTCACCGTTGACCTGGTGGATAAAGAAGACCGGGATTTGAGCAGTGAGGAATTGGCGTCCCAAATGATTCAAGCTTGTGCGGATATTCCCAATGCCAAGCTGAGGATCAATTCTGCCGGTGCCACGTCGATTTTTGGTCAACCCATCGATTTTTACCTGCAGGGTCAAGATATGGATGAGCTTGAACGGTACGCTGAGAAGTTATTGGCGAAGCTCGAGAAGATTCCCGGTTTAACAAACATTAACACCAGTACCAGGCCGGGGAAACCTGAGATCACCTTGGAACCGGACCGGACCAAAATGGCTGAGGCTGGCATTACCATTGCCAATTTAGCTACTTCTCTCCGGACCGCTTTGGAAGGAGTTGTCTTTACCCAATATAAAGAGGGCGGCAATGAGTATGATCTGCGGGTGGTCCTGAAGGATGATTCCTTAAAGAGTTATGAAGATCTGCGGAATGTTCCCGTTGTGACAAGACGGGGGGTCTACCCCATCTCCTATTTTGCGGATCTGCGTTTTACCGAAAGTTACAATAAGATTGTCCATCGGGATAAATATAAGGCTATTGAGTTTACAGCCTCGTTACTGCCAGGGTATGTTCTGGGCGATATGACGCAAGCGATTAACCGGGCTGTGAACGAACTGGAGCTTCCTACAGGTTACAAGATTCGTTGGAGTGGTAATGCTGAGCTGATGGAGGAGACCATTAGGGAAATGAGCTTCGCTCTGGTGTTGGCGATCATTTTAACCTTCATTCTGTTAGCAGCTACACTGGAGAAATTCGGTCAATCCCTGTTGATCCTTACGACAGTACCTTTGTGCCTCATCGGTGTTCTTTTCAGCCTGTTGTCAACGGGCGTTACCCTGAACGCCATCTCTCTGTTGAGTGTCATTATGTTGGTTGGTATGGTGGTCAACAACGCCATTTTGATCCTGGATTACGCCAATCAATTGCAGGACAGAGGGATGGATCTTAAAGCAGCGCTGCTGGAAGCCTGTCCGGCCAAGTTTAAGGCAATTCTCATGTCCAACCTGGCCGCCATCCTGGGAATGTTACCCATGGCCTTGGGGATTGGGGCAAGCGGCGCTGAGTTCCGTCAACCGATGGGTATCGTTACCATTGGAGGTATCATATCTGCAACCATTTTGACGCTGGTCTTCATCCCGGCGGTGGAGTACGGGCTCCAGCGCACAAAGGAGAAGATCACAAGAAGGATGAACGGAGAAACATTATTCTCCTGACATGCTAATGTCGTTAAAAAGTTAGGTAACCGGATAATATAAGGACCGGAGGGAAAAAAATGAGAAGAAGAGGGCTGGTCGGACTATTGCTGGTCGGTGCTGTGCTGTTGGCGACGGCAACGGCGAGGGGCGAAAGCCCATTGCCCGAACCGGGGCTGCTGACGATAGAGCGCTGTCTTGAACTTGGTTTGCAAAACAGCGAACAGCTCAAGGTGGCCGATCATCAGTTGGCAATTGCCCGGCAGAGGATGGCGGAAGCAAAGGCAGGATTTTGGCCTACCATCCAATACCTGCTGGCCTATAATCAGGTCAGTAAAGGCGACGGCGATTATACACCTAAAGGGCCGGGACCGGAGAAGACCTATTCCGGTTCCTTGACGTTGACCCAGCCGATTTATACCGGCGGTAAACTGGAAGCAGCCTATGAGATTGCCCGGCGGCAGGTGGAGATGGCCGAGGAGAACATCCGCCAGGTCAAGCAAAAACTGACTTATAGCATTAAAGAGGCCTATTACCAAGTGTGCTTGGCCGAAGAGACGCTGCAGGTCAGTGAGAATGCCTACAACAATCTCCACCGCCATTATCAATTGGTGGAAAAACGCTACCAAGCCGGTACCGCTTCAAAATTTGAACTGCTGCGGGCCCATGTCCAATGGGAAAACCTGAAACCACAAGTGATCAGGGCAAAGAACGGCGTAAACTTAGCCAAACTTAACTTAGCCACCTTGATCGGTTTGGAAGACACAGTTGAATTTAGTGTGGATTTGGTAGGTAAATCCTTCAAAATCGACCGAGCGGAGGACTTTTCCAAAGAAACACTGCTGGCGGCAGCGTTGGAGAACAGGCCGGAGATGCGCCAGATGAAGCTGAATGCTCTGGTGGCCCAGACTCAAACCAAACTGACGGAGGCTTGGTATAAACCGAATATTGCTACCACATTAACTCTACAGAACAAAGGAAGTTTTGACCCGGACAATCATAATCCCGTCTGGAAGATTAACCTGGGGTTGAGCGGTCTGCTGTACGACAGTGGCCAGGCCAAGGCCAAGATCAAAGCGGCCCAGGAGAATGAGGGGCTGGTCGCAGCCCAAACCAGGAACTTGGCGGACCTCCTTAATTTGGAGGTGGACCAGGTTCTGAAGAAGTTGGAGGAAAATAGGGAGGTAATTTTGGCTAACCAAGCCAACATTACCCTGGCTGAAGAAGCCCTGAAATTGACGGAGATTCGCTTTCAATCGGGAATGGCCACAACAATGGATGTGATCGATGCCCAGTTGGCTCTGGACCAAGCTCTCAACGGGTACTACGGCGGGGTGTATGCTTACCTGACCACATTAGCCCAGCTTGATCTGGCGATAGGCAAGGATTTTGACTGAACATTTCCTGAGCCGGCGAATCCCGCGTTTGCAGGAAACTACTAAGTTATACTTGCTTATGGCAGTAAACTTGGATACTATTAAATTAGTTTTCAAGCATTAAGTGGGGGCGAGTCACGATGCGAAAAGACACGCTGAACAACTGGGGATTTGAGTACCTGCCAATCCTCCGTAAGATATTTTTGGTGATCCTGTTTCTGTCAACATATATTTATGCTCAGGTTCTGCCTATGGATTGGAGTTGGGAAAACGGCCCGCTTGAAATGGCGCAAAATTTTCTGCTGGCGACCGGTTTTTTGCTGATGCTTGTCTATGCCCGGCGTACAGCGGAAACGGAACTGAGGCAGTTTTGGTTTTGGTTGTTACCGGTATGGCTCCTCTTACTGGGACGGGAACTAAGTTGGGGGAGGATCTTCTTCCCAACCCATGTGGGCCCGGAAGGACCGGTGTTTTTAGCTAAATCCCAGCTTCCGTTGGGGAATCTTATTAATCCCATAATTGGCCTCATTATCCTGGTTGTGCTCGTAATGTTTGTGCGCTATCGGATATATCGAGTCATTCTAAACTTATTTAAAGAAAGATTGTTCCCGTTTTTTGAAACATCCCTTTTTGTGCTGGCGGCAGTCTTGAGTTATCTTGGTGAAAAAATGCCCCAAAGCTTTTTCTGCGGCCGGGGTGCATTAGTGGAGGAACTTTGCGAGCTAGTAGCCTACACCAGTTTGCTCCTGATCTGTGCGGATATCAGGTGGAAAAAGCAGTTTTCTCAGAAGGGCGGCAAACCAAGGGCTGGTAGCGGCACTGCGCCACATATTTCTAGTTCCCCGGGAAATTAATAATACCCATAAAGACCCGTGCAGGCGGGGAATTTTAGACATTGCGCCGGCAAATTGTTAAAACGGCAACAAGGGCAGGCGGCAATGAATGAAGTTTTCCAAGTGAACGGCTGATCCGGTAGCTGTAAAGCGCAATATAAGGCGGGGGTAAAATGTTAAAGGACAAACCCTGGCCGAAAAATTAAGGAGGAAATATGTCGCCACGCGGCAACAATCTGAAAAGGGTACGCGGATGGTTGCTACAATTTAAGGTAATCTTCGGGCTGACATTCTCTGTAATTACCGGGTTTTTGCTCGGGTATTTCTTGGGTGGCCCGGGTCTTAGATCTTATTTGGGCCTGGCCGGTGCCGTAGCCGGTTTTTTTGTGGGTATAACCTACCTTGTTAAACTGGCCGGCCAGGAGCAAAAGGGAAAAAAGGGAAGATGACGAGGAGGATTTTTGGGATGTTAGGCCGAACAACCATGGTAATGCCTTTCAACCGTAAGCAAACGAGGTGAAAGAATGGCTAGCGAAACATGGGAAAAGTTGAGCCTGGCAGAGAAGGAAGCCAATGCGTTGGTGGATGAAGCCAAGGCTAAATCAGCAACGCTTTTGGCCAAAGTTCGCCAAGCCCTCCAGGAGGAGCGAACGAAGACTTTGGAAGAGGCCAGGCGTTTAGGGGAAGAAGCCGTGGCGCAGAGGAAAGCTGAGGCGGAGGAAAAAGCCATGGTCATCAGGCAAGAGACCGATGAACGAATTGCGGAGTTGCATTGGGTTAGCGGGGAAAAGCTGTTGACAGCCGCTCAATTCATAGTAGAGAGGGTTCTTGAATAATGGCAATCGCACCAATGAAACATCTGGAGCTGTATGGGCTCCTGCCTCACAAGCGTGTTTTCTTACGGGAACTGCAAAAACTGGGTCTGGTTGAGATTACCGATATCTCAACGGAGCAGGCGGAACGGTTTGAAAAAGAGTCCTTGGAGCAGATCGGCGCCATCGAAAAGGACCTTAATCGCCTCTCCCGGGTTTTGGCGGTTCTGAATCGCTTTGATCCGCAAAAGCCCAATTTGGTGGAGCAATTTACCGGCATCAGAACGGTCCTGACCGAGCAGGAACGGGAAGAGCTGTTAAGCCGCAGTGATGAACTGGTGTCCATCGTGGAGAGCATCCTGCAGGACGAGAGTACATATAACCGACTGGAACAGGAGAACGCCGAGACTAAGCGGGGACTGGCGGAACTGGCTCCGTGGGAAGGCCTGCAACTTTCCGTGGAGGAGATCGCTGCTCTAAAGCGGGTCAAGATCCTCACTGGAACTGTTGAGGGAAAGATCGATCCGCTGGTGGAGATCTTGGAGCAAGCGGGCGTTCCCTATGTGCTGGAGGTCATCGGTCGCTTGGCCGATCGTTACTATCTGGCGCTTTATTTGCCGGCATCTGCATTGGCTGCCGCCTCTTTGAAGACCGCTGGTTTTACGGAGTCTGCCCCACCAATTGCCCGGGGAACCGTGGCTAAAGGGAAAAAGCAACTGGAAGCCAGGTTAGAAGGACTGGAAAAAGAATTGGCGGAAGTGCGGGAACGGCTGCATTCCTATAGCCAACACCGCCGGTTAATTCAGGTCTTTTATGATCAGATGTATAACGCTAAATTGCGGGCGGAGGTCGAACGCCATATTATTGGGGGAAGCCGGGTTTTTGCCCTGGAAGGATGGGTGGAAGCGGCGAGAGAACCGATCGTGGCTGAGGCCCTGAAGAAACTGAAGTTACCCCATGAACTAATCCTGCGTGAACCCAACGAGGAAGAAGAGGTCCCCGTAGTTTTACATAATACCAAGGCGATCACCCCCTTTGAATCCTTAATTGAATCCTTTAGTTTACCCCGGCAGCAAGAGGTGGATCCTACGCCGAGTGTAGCCCCGTTTTTCTTCATCTTTTTCGGCATGGCCCTGGGTGATGCCGGTTATGGCTTGGTCATGGCAGCCATCTGTTTTTGGCTGTTGCGCAAGACAGTTATGCGGCCCTCCGGGAAGAAACTGGCATGGATGTTTATCTTCAGTTCCCTGGGGGCGGTCTTGTTTGGCTTCATTGTTTCCAGCTTTTTTGGTTACTCCCCTTATAAGGGGTTGTTCAGCCCCACGGGCGATTCCATGCTCCTACTGGGCTTGGCCTTTGGTCTAGGTTTAATCCAACTCTATGTGGGGACGATGATTAGCGGTTGGATGAGCATCCGGGACGGACGCTGGCAGGATGCCTTCTGGAACCAAGGATTATGGTTACTCTTTTTAACTGCTATTCTGCTGGTTCTGGGTAAATCGGCCCTTGGTTTAGAGGCTTATTCGCACATGATCAATACCGGAGCTCTCATCATCACTGCCTTACTGGTCCTTGGCAATATGCGGGGGAAGAAAGGACTAGCGGCCAAGCTTTTGGCTATCCCGGGCGGGCTGTTTACCATCTACGGCAGTATTGGTTTTTTCAGTGACGTCCTGTCCTATGCCCGGTTGATGGCGCTCGGCTTGTCTGGTGGCGTCATGGCCTCTGTGATTAATATGTTTGTGGGCATGGCCTGGCAGGTTCCCTGGGTAGGCTGGTTGATTGCTGTCGCTTTGTTTTTGGTTGGTCATGGCTTGAACTTTGGCCTGAGTATCCTTGGTGCTTACGTGCATTGCAGCCGCCTGCAGTTTCTGGAGTTCTTCGGTAAATTCTTCGAGGGCGGAGGCAAGCCGTTTACTCCTTTGCAATGGGAAAATCAATATATATTTCAAGCAGAAGAAAGGGAGGCATAACTGATGAATGCAAATGCAGCCGGTTTGTTTGTTGGAGTGGATTGGGGTTTAACATTGGCTTATCTTGGTGCAGCGATTGCGGTTGTTCTCTCGGGTTATGGCTCGGCTAGGGGTGTGGCCACTGCCGGGCAGGCTGCCGCCGGTGTGGTGACGGAGGATCCGTCAAAATACGGTAAAACCATTATTCTTACAGCACTGCCTGGTTCACAAGGTATCTATGGTTTTGTTATCGGGATGCTGATCTTCCTGAAATTGCAAGGAAAGGCTTCGATTCCTATTTCAGCGGGTTGGAGTCTCTTGGCGGCCGGTATTCCCATTGGGATTGTGGGCTTGCTTTCTGCCCTCTGGCAGGGCCGGGTTGCTGCCGCGGGTATCGGCATTGTCGCAAAACGTCCGGAAGAAGCCTCCAAGGGTCTGGTTTACGCCGGTATGGTGGAAACCTATGCCATTTTGTCCCTGGTTATATCCTTCTTCCTGTTGAACAACGTAACCCTTTAAGGTTATAAAGTACCCAACAGAATATTTTTTAGGATGAATTTTTTATTAGGTGGGGAATTGACATGACCCAAGGCTTGTCCGAATTGACCAACCACATGCTTGAGGAGGCAAAACTTCAAGCCAAAGCCGAAGAGGACCGGGGACGGGAAGAGGCGGAGCGCCTGGCCGTGGATTTCCGGAAGGCTACGGCGGAGATGGCCGAGGCCATTCAGGAGGAATACCGTCGCAAGGGTGAAGATGAGGCCCGCCGGATCATCAGCCAGGCGGAGATGGAGGCCAAGCTGCGTATCCTCCAAGCCAAACAGGAGATTCTCGGGATTGCCTTTGAACGGAGTCGGGATAAATTGATGGCCCTGCCGGAGAAGACAAAACGGGGTTTTTACAAGAAGAATCTCTTGGCCGCCGTTGAAGAAGGTACGGAGACCATCAGGGTGGCCGCTGACGAGCGGGAACTCTGGGTCAGCTTGTTGCAAGAGGTAAATAAGGAACTGGTGAAGAAGGGATTGCCCGGTCAGTTGCAACTGGCGGAAGAACCGGCTGAGATATCTGGCGGTTTCTTGCTCCAGGGAAAACACTTTGAGGTCAACGGCTCAATTGAGGCACTGCTAGCAGCAGTTGAGGAGCGGCTTCGCCCCGAAGTCGCGCGGATTTTGTTTTAACGTAACGGAGGGATGGGCATGGCCTATACCGATTATGCGTATGCCGTCGGCCGCATCCGGGCCCTGGAGATAGGGTTGATCCCTGATAACCTGCTGGAACGGTTGATGTCGGTCGCATCCGCCCAGGAAGCCCTGCAGGTATTGGCGGAGACGGAATACGGCGCGGTGGCCCATGACGGGGATTATGAGACCCTCATCGAAGACGAACTGCTTCGCGTATATCAATTATTACAAGAACTGGCCCCTGCATCCGAGGCGATCAAAGTCTTTCGGTTCCGTTGGGACTTGCATAACATCAAACTGTTGGCCGCCGGTGGGAACGGTAAACCTAGCCGGCTTGGAAACTTTCCCTGGGAAGTCCTGTGGGAGATGTTGAACCGGGCTGACTACAGCCGACTGCCTGTTGAGTTTCAAACGGTACTGAATCAATTCCAGGAAGCCGAATCTTCTTCGGCCGCCCAGCTGGATCAAGCCTACTACAGCTACGGGAAACGGGTCTTGTGCGCCAAAGAAGGTATCCTGCGCGACTATTGGCTGGCCCGATTGGATCTGACCAATCTCCGTTTGTTGGTGCGGCTGCGGAAGGTTGGCGCACCGTTGGAAGATTTTGTGAAATTTATGGTGGCCCACGGCTTGATTGCGCAAAAAGAATGGTTGGAAGTGTATGGGGCGCCCTGGGAGGCTGTTGTTGCCTGGTTGGGTTACAAACCTTACCATAGTATTGCCCGAGACGGGGTTGCCTCTTTAACTGACTTACCTGTGTTGGAACGGGAGATCGACAATTATCTCCTGGAACGGTTGGACCGTGCCAAGTGGGTGGCCTTGGGGGTCGAACCCTTGATTGCCTACCTGCTGGCAAAGGAAACGGAAGCAAAAAACCTCCGCCTAATCCTTGCGGGCAAAAGCAACCGCCTGTCCACAGAGACAGTGAAAAGGAGGTTGCGCCGTGGCTACATTTAAGATGGCAGTCATCGGAGAAGAGGACTTAATCCGCGGTTACGGTCTCTTGGGCTTGGAGCTCTTTCCGGCGAAGGATAGTGAAGAAGGCCGGCGCATCCTTCAGCAACTGAAGGATGATAAGGAATTTGGCATTATCTTTATTACGGAATCCATCGCCCAGTCATTTGCCGCTGATGTGGCAGAATGGGGCAGCCGCCCCTTGCCAAGTATCGTTTATATACCAGGAACAGCTGGAAACGAGGGGTTTGCCCTCGAGCGTATCCGCCGGATCGTGGAGCGCGCGGTAGGAGCAGACATCTTGATGGGGAAAGAGGTCGGTAAGGCGTGAAAGAAGGGAAGATCGTTAAAGTCTCCGGGCCCTTGGTGGTCGCGGAAGGTATACCCAATGCCCGAATGTATGATGTGGTCCGGGTCAGTAAGGAACGTTTGATCGGCGAGATCATTGAATTGCGCGGGGACCGCGCATCGATCCAGGTCTATGAAGAAACCACCGGACTTGGCCCGGGGGATCCGGTCTATTCCACCGGCGCGCCCCTCAGTGTGGAACTGGGTCCGGGTTTGATTGAAGCCATTTACGACGGCATTCAGCGTCCCCTGGATGCCATTGCCGAACGCGGCGATCGCATTGCCCGGGGGATCGATCTGCCGGGACTCCGCCGGGATAAGAAGTGGCGGTTTGAGCCCAGGTTGCAGGAGGGCGCCTATGTGGTTGCCGGCGATATTCTTGGTGTTGTTCAAGAGACCATCATCGTTGAACATAGGATTATGGTACCCCCGGGTGTGGAAGGTAAATTGGTGAAGATCTTTGCCGGGGAGTTTACAGTGGAAGAGCCCATTGCCGTGGTGGAAACGGAGGAAGGCAACCGGGAGCTCACCATGATGCAGCGGTGGCCGGTGCGACGGGGCAGACCATACAAGGAAAAACTCTTCCCGGACCGCATGATGTCCACAGGACAACGGATTATTGATACCTTTTTCCCTATTGCCCGGGGTGGTACAGCGGCAATTCCCGGACCCTTTGGCAGCGGGAAGACGGTGGTCCAGCACCAGTTGGCCAAATGGGCCGATGCGGATATCATTGTCTACGTCGGTTGCGGTGAACGCGGTAATGAAATGACCGATGTTCTGATGGAGTTTCCTGAGTTGAAAGATCCCAAGACCGGTGAGGATTTGATGCGCCGGACGGTTTTGGTGGCCAATACTTCCGATATGCCGGTGGCGGCGCGGGAGGCTTCGATTTATACCGGGATCACCATTGCCGAATATTTCCGGGATATGGGCTACAATGTGGCGATTATGGCCGATTCCACCTCCCGCTGGGCCGAGGCGTTGCGGGAGATGTCGGGCCGGTTGGAAGAGATGCCCGGCGAAGAAGGTTACCCGGCGTACCTGGGTTCCCGTCTGGCCGACTACTATGAACGGGCTGGCCGGGTGCGCTGTTTGGGCAGCGAGGAGAGGGAAGGCTCCATCACAGCGGTGGGTGCGGTTTCCCCGCCCGGTGGCGACCTGTCGGAACCGGTTACCCAAGCCACCCTCCGGATTGTCAAGGTCTTCTGGGGATTGGATTCTTCCCTGGCGTACCGGCGGCATTTCCCGGCGATTAACTGGTTGAACAGCTATTCGTTATATAACGAACGCTTGCGGGAATATTTTGAACAGGCGATTGGCGAGGAGTGGACACAGCTGCGGAGCCGCGCCATGCGGATCTTGCAACAAGAAGCCGAGTTGGAAGAGATCGTCCGGCTGGTGGGGATGGATGCGCTGTCACCGCGGGATCAGCTCACCATGGAAGTAGCCAGGTCTATCCGGGAAGACTACCTGCACCAAAACGCCTTCCACGAAATTGATACATATACCTCCATCCAAAAACAACTGGCTCTGCTCAAGGCGGTGTTGGCCTTTGAGGACGCCGGGGTGAAACTCCTGGAGAAGGGTAGAACAATTGGGGAGATCCTGGGGTTGCCCATCCGCGAACGGATCGCCAAAGCCAAATATGTGCCTGAGGATCAGATTGAGACGATCAATAGCCTCACCAATGAGATTTTGGCGCTGGCTGAAGAAGAAGTCGCCATGGAGGTGGGCTGAGGATGCACAAGGAATACCGTACGGTCAAAGAAGTGGTTGGGCCACTGATGTTGGTGGACCAGGTCACAGAGGTAAAATATGGTGAGTTAGTGGAGATCGAGGTAGGGAAGGAAATCCGCCATGGGCAGGTCCTGGAGGCCAACGGCGACAAAGCCTTGGTTCAGCTCTTTGAGGGATCGACCGGTTTGAATCTCTTCGGCAGTAAAGTACGCTTTCTTGGCCGGAGTATGGAGATTGGGGTTTCCCCGGATGTGCTTGGCCGGGTCTTTGACGGGATGGGCCGTCCCAAAGATAATGGGCCGGAGATCATCCCCGACCGCCGGGTGGATGTGAACGGTAGCCCGATTAACCCATATAAACGGGATTACCCGTCCCAGTTTATCCAGACAGGGATCTCCGCGATTGACGGTTTAAATACCTTGGTACGCGGGCAGAAGCTGCCGATCTTTTCCGCGTCGGGCCTGCCCCACGCCCAACTGGCGGCGCAGATCGCCCGGCAGGCTAAGGTCTTGGGGGACGATGAAAAGTTTGCGGTGGTCTTTGGTGCCATGGGTATTACCTTCGAAGAAGCCGAGTATTTCATAGGTGACTTTCGCCGGACCGGCGCCATTGAACGGGCGGTTCTCTTTATGAACCTGGCTAATGACCCGGCGATTGAGCGGATCTCCACGCCGCGGATGGCCCTCTCGGTCGCCGAGTATCTGGCCTTTGACTTGGATATGCATGTGTTGGTCATCCTGACGGATATGACCAACTACGCCGAGGCGCTGCGGGAGATCTCCGCCGCCCGCCGGGAGGTGCCAGGCCGCCGTGGTTATCCCGGTTATCTTTACACTGACCTCGCCACCATTTATGAGCGGGCGGGCCGGATCAAGGGGAAGAAGGGCTCCATCACCCAGATCCCCATCCTTTCCATGCCTGAAGATGATAAGACCCATCCCATCCCCGATCTGACGGGGTACATCACCGAGGGACAGATCATTCTCAGCCGGGAGTTGCACCGCAAGGGCATTTATCCACCGATTGATGTGTTGCCCTCCCTGTCGCGGCTGAAGGATAAAGGGATTGGGCAAGGCAAGACTCGGGAAGATCATGCTGATACCATGAATCAGCTGTTTGCGGCCTATGCCAGGGGGAAAGAGGCCAAGGACCTGGCGGTGATCCTCGGTGAAGCGGCCTTGACCGAGCTTGATAAAAAGTTTGCCAAGTTTGCCGATGCCTTTGAGGACCGCTACGTCCGGCAGGGCTTCGAAGAGAACCGGAGTATCGAGGAGACCCTGCGGATTGGTTGGGAGCTCCTGACACTGATCCCGCGGAGTGAGTTGAAACGGATCCGTGAGGAATACATTGAGAAATACTTGCCTAAGGCGGAGTAGCCTCTTTTTTGCTCTTGCCGGAAGGCAAAAGGGGCAAGGGGAAGGTACCGACCCAAAACCGGGGGTGAGACCATGGAGATCCGGGTGAATCCCACCCGCATGGAGTTGACAAGACTCAAGAAACGACTGGCCGTGGCAGTCCGGGGCCATAAGTTGTTAAAGGATAAACTAGACGAATTGATGAAGAACTTCTTTGACCTTGTGGAAGAAAACCGCCGGTTGCGTGAACGGGTGGAAGCGGAACTGGCGCTGGCCAATGGCGGTTTTGCCATGGCAAGGGCGATCATGTCCCGTGAGGTGCTGGAGGCAGCGATTATTACCTCACGGGGCCGCGCCGTCCTGGAAGCAAAGACGCAATCCAGAATGAATGTGGAGGTTCCCGTCTTTAAATTAGCGATGGAGCAGGCCAACGGCTATGGTTTTGGGCTGACAGAGACCTCCGGCGAATTGGATGAGGCTGTCCGGTCATTGGCGGAGACCTTTGCCTCCCTAGTGCAGTTGGCCCAGGTGGAAAAGACGGTGGAGCTGATGGCTGCGGAGATTGAGCGGACCAGGCGGCGGGTGAATGCCCTGGAGCATGTCCTGATCCCGCAACTTAGGGAGAAAGCCAAATTTATCACCATGAAACTGGATGAGAACGAACGGGGTAACCTGACCCGTTTAATGAAGGTTAAAGAAATGGTCCGCCAGTAGAGAATTAACCGCAAAAAAGCCGGAAGCTCATGCTCCCGGCTTTGCCGTATATGCTTATAATTTAAAGGTTGATATGGTTGGTGGCCCGTTCATCGCTTCTCCTGTGCATTTTGAGAAGTTGCATCGCTTTCTTTGCCAATCCAATTGGTGGATATTCATAACTTTATTCAGTTAGATGAGGTAATAAAATATATTTAATCATATGTTAACGGATTATTCATAATTACCAAAGAAGATTTGCAATAAATGTGCCGAATAATAAAACAGGGATTACACTTGGTTAGTTGAAGGAAGTGGTTGGGTGAAACGTCATTTTGAAGGCAGGGAAGAGATTTATAATCCACAAACCGGAGAGACGGTGGAGGTCTACGTTTATTATGAGTACATACCCGGTCGGGTGGGAAACTACCGTGCCGAATTGGCCAAAGAGGTGACCGGATCTTCTCTTTATGGTGAGGGCGATACTTATGAAGAAGCGGTGGAACGCCTGAGTCGTAAACTTTTGATATTAGCTTCCTAGCAGTCCCTGGTGGGACTAATTTTTTAAGTAAAAAAACAGGATTTTTATCCTGTTTTGTTTGTTTTAATGGTCGGGGTGAGAGGATTTGAACCTCCGACCTTTCGGTCCCGAACCGAACGCTCTACCAAGCTGAGCCACACCCCGATACGTACTAGCTGTAAGACCGATAAGTTAAGAGCAAAGGAAAAACAGCAGCAAATATAAGTATAGCAGAGGTATAATCATTTGTCAAAAGAAAAGTGATGCTGGCCCAAAATGCTCCACCAAGCAGGAATAGCAGGTAGAAATGGGGAATTCTTGCATTACCCTAAATTGTACTATATTTGTTTGCAGCACGCTTTCCAAGTTTGCATGGTACAATTAATAAGGAGGTAATGCGGGTGCAAGTGACGTTTTGCGGCGCTGCCGGTTCGGTGACAGGCTCTTGCTTCTGGATTAAAACGGAAAACATGGAGTTTTTGGTGGACTGTGGCATGTTTCAAGGTTCTAAAGAGGAACGGGAGAAAAACCGGCGTGAATTTTTGTTTAACCCCGGCAACATCCGCTATGTGCTTTTAACCCATGCCCACATTGACCATTCCGGTTTGATCCCCCGCCTGTACCTGCAAGGGTTTAAGGGCGAGGTGCTCTGTACCCATGCCACAAAGGACTTGGCCGGTGTGATGCTGCCCGATTCCGGCCATATCCAGGAGATGGAGGCCGAGTGGCGGAGCAGGAAGAAGGCCCGGCTTGGCGAACCGCCGGTTGAACCCTTATATACTGCAGCAGAAGCCGTCCAATGTTTACAACACTTTGCATCCGTAGGTTATGGCGAGATTTTTGAGTTGGGCCCGGGGGTGAGGGTCCGCTTCTCCGATGCCGGCCATATCTTTGGCTCAGCCATCATCGAGGTTTGGGTGGAGGAGAAGGGTGAGACCACTAAGTTGGTCTTTTCGGGTGATCTTGGCCAGGCTAATCAGCCCATTATCCGCAACCCACAACTGATTGAGAATGCCGATGTGGTCTTCATTGAGTCCACCTATGGCGCAAGAAAACATGAGAATAAAGAGGACCGGGTGGAGCGGCTGCGGGAGATCATCATTGAAAGCGTTGCTTCCGGTGGAAACCTGATCATTCCTTCCTTTGCCGTTGGTCGTACCCAGGATCTGCTTTATCATATCAACCTTTTGCTTAAAGAGGGGAAGATTCCTGCCCTGCCTGTTTATATCGACTCGCCTATGGCGGTATCGGCTACGGAGATCTTCCGGAACCACAATGAGTGTTTTGATTGGGAGACTGTACAGCTGCTCCGGGCGGGGGACAGCCCCTTTGAATTTCCGACATTACATTACGTCCGCCAGGTGGAGGAATCCCGTGCCTTGAACGAAAATGCCAGGGGTTCGATTATTATCTCCGCCAGTGGAATGTGCGAGGCCGGGCGGATTTTGCACCATCTCAAGCATAATCTGTGGCGGCCGGAATCCCATGTACTCTTTGTCGGTTACCAAGCTGCCGGGACACTGGGCCGTCGCTTGCTGGAGGGCGCTAAGGTGGTTAAGCTCTTTGGCGAGGAGATCCGGGTGCAGGCGAAGATCCACAATATCGATGGTTTTTCGGCCCACGCGGATCAGGATGGGCTTTTGCAGTGGCTGAAGGGCTTTACGAAGCGGCCCGGCCAGATCTATCTGGTGCACGGGGAAGAAGAAACGATGGAAGAGTGGGCTCCCATCGTGCAACGGGAGATTGGAATTGCACCGGTGGTTCCCGCCTGGGGGGACAGTTATGAATTGCGGGGTTATCACGCAACGCTGGTGCAGACCATGCAAGAAACTACTGATCAAAAACGCGCTTTACTGCGCATGTTGAAGAATGTGGAATTTGACTATCTCAATTTGAAGAACTATGTGCATCAGCAGATCGATCAGATGGATGACGCGGCCATCGAAAAACTGGCGAAGCAATTGCGGGATCTGCAAGCGAAAATTCGTAAAGTCGGCTGATTTGTTTAACACTCTTCCCCGAAACCGTCATACAATAGACCAGGCAAAGCGGGAAGCCAAAACCGCATATTAGCCGGTATGAGCCGGCGGTTCTGCGGCAAAAGACCGACGGGGATTCGGGAGGGGTTGCCTTGGGCCGGATAGCACATTTAATTGCTGATCTCTATTTTGTAGGTGCAGCAAACCCCTTGGCGGACTGTGCAAGTTTGCAAAACATCTTCCGGAGTGTGCTGCCAGCAACCGGCGATTATCGGCCCCGGCTCCATATATTCGAAGGCAGCCAGGGCGGATGGTACGGTTTTGGCATCTTGGAGGGGGGCAGAATTAGCTTTCAAACCGTTCCGCCCCTAGAATTTATGGCCCTGGAGATTGTGGCCTTCAATCGTTCCTTTGATCCCAGGACCCTGAATGAACAATTGGTGACGTTACTGGCCCCCTCTTTGGTGACTGTTGATGTTTTCTCCCGGGGCCATCATTTGACGGGCTAATCCTCCAAAAGCTTCTTTGTGGACAAGCAGGAGAAAAGCTTGGGAGATGGAAATCATAACTTTGTAGAAAAGATGCTCGGGTTAAAGTGGCAATGAGCGCAAGGACGGCAAAGGAGATGATTTGATGGCAGGGCGGAAAGATAAACGGACCAAGGTTGTTGTCATCGGGACGGGCATGGTCGGTTCCACCTTTGCTTATAGTTTAATGATCAATGGCGTTGCGTCGGAGATTGTTTTGATCGATGCCAATGAAGAACGGGCTGCCAGTGAAGTGGCGGACTTAAATCACGGACTGCCCTTTGTCCGGCCGGCGGTTATCCGCACGGGCGAGTATGCCGACTGTGCCGATGCGGATGTTATTGTTATCACGGCCGGAGCAGCGCAGAGGCCGGGAGAGACCCGGCTGGATTTGGTTGGCCGCAATGTCAAGATCTTTGAGGATATTATCCCGAGGATTGTGGCCAGCGGTACCCATGGGGTGTTGGTGATTGCCTCTAATCCCGTGGATGTGATGACCTATGTTACATACAAGATCTCCGGTTTCCCGGCCAACCAGGTGATTGGTTCCGGAACGGTCCTGGATACTTCCCGTTTCCGGTATTTGTTGAGCCGCCACTGTGGGGTGGATCCCAGCAATGTCCATGCCTACATCATCGGTGAGCATGGCGATAGCGAGGTGGCGGTTTGGAGCCTGGCCAACATTGCGGGACTCCGGTTCAGTGAGTATTGCCCGATTTGTGGACATGACTGTGGTCCGTTGCGCAAAGAGGACATTTTTGAGCAGGTGCGGACAGCGGCCTATCCTATCATTAAGGCAAAAGGCGCCACCTACTATGCCATCGGCTTGGCCTTGGTCCAGATTGTGGAGACCATTCTCCGGGACGAGCATTCGGTGCTGACGGTCTCCTCGTTATTACAGGGTGAATACGGCTTGGAGAATGTCTGCCTGTCCCTGCCATCCCTTGTGAATAGGCACGGGGTAGCCAAAAAACTGCTGATTTCCTTGAACGAAAAGGAAGAAGAAGGATTGCGCAACTCCGCCCGGGTGTTGCAGGAAGTAATCAAAGCCGTAGGCTACTGACGCTAGGGTCGGAACGGAGCTTGTTTGCAGGAGGGTGGCCATGGCGGAAGTGGAGATTTATACAGACGGGGCATGCAGCGGGAACCCAGGCCCCGGCGGGTGGGGGGCGGTGCTGCTGGCTAAGGGGCAGCGTAAGGAGTTGTCCGGCGCCGAGCCGCAGACCACTAACCAACGGATGGAGTTGACTGCGGCCATTGGCGCCCTTTCGGCCTTGAAACGCCCATGTCAAGTCCGGCTCTACTCGGACAGCGCTTATTTGATCAATGCCTTTAAACAGCGGTGGTTTGACCGCTGGCAGCAGAACGGCTGGCGGAACAGTAAAGGACAAGCCGTGGAGAACCAGGACTTGTGGCAGGAATTGCTGCGCCTGGCGGCCATACACCGGATTGAATGGGTTAAGGTCAAGGGGCATGCGGATAATGTGGAGAATAACAGGTGCGATGCCCTGGCCCGCCAAGCAATTGCGGATTTAAACCCATAGATCAGGTTTTTGGTTCAAAGGATTTTTCTGCCTCTTGACTTCACCCAAAGACGAAGGTATAATTAATAATGCTTCGGTACTGGGGGATCGTCTAGTGGTAGGACGACGGGTTCTGGCCCCGTTAGCGAGGGTTCGAGTCCTTCTCCCCCAGCCAATATATGAAAGTTTGAAGTTAAAAGGGAAAAGAGAATAATACTAAGCAATTGTAGTGTTTACCTCTTTTCACTTTACACTTTTCACTTTAATCAAACGGTCCTATCGTCTAGAGGCCTAGGACACCGCCCTCTCACGGCGGAGACACGGGTTCGAATCCCGTTAGGACTACCAAAATATTAAACCAGCGTAATGCTGGGTTTTTGTTTTATCTGGGTAGTTTAAGTTAGTCCACTTTGGTAACAGAAAAGTGGTTGTGAAAATCCTATCTCTTCTGGTCTTTTTATGAAAGAAAGAATGATATTAAGTATACCGCCTATCGATATGTAGCGGTTACTGGATCTGATGATCATCCGGAACGATCTTCGGTTTGAATCCCCGCCGGCCGGCCGTTTCAGCTTTGGGGATCCGCAACTCCAACACGCCGTTTTTATAATGGGCCACCGCTTGATCGGGCTTAACCTCGATCGGCAGGGGGATAGTTCGGTAAAAACTGCCGTAGCGCCGTTCCATTAGATGATAGCCTTTTTCCTCGCGGTTCTGCTCTCGCTTGGTTTCGCCTTTGAGGATCACTAGATTTTCATCGACGGTGATATCCAGATCTTCCTGGTTTACCCCCGGAATATCGGCATGAAGAATGATTTCCTGCTCCGTTTCCTTCAAATCAATCGATGGCCCCAAATTGCCGGTTCGAAAAAAGTCGTTAAAGGCTCTGGGCATCAACTGGTTAAAGAACCTATCGTCCCAAAAGTTATTATTGAACGGACTAAACCAATTCTTGCTTTCCATAGCTTTACCCCCTATTTTATAACTAACTATATTATCCCCATTAAAATATTGTTAATTACCTCCTACGTTTAAGATCAGGACAAAATCATACCGTGGTATCGTGGACTATATCCATCTAACCTAGGGTCAATTAAGGGAACACATCGACCGGGTAGGAAAGACGATCTTTAGCCGGGATTAAATTGTTAAAATTTGTATTCGAATCAATATAAAAGAAGGTATTTAGAAAAATATCTAGAATTTACCAAAACACAAAATCATGCGATTAAACAAAGATTAAGTTTGGGGAGGATGAGCGGGTATTGTTGGAAGGTCTTTTCAGGAAAAACCGTTTTATTTATGTAATTTGTTTAATTAGTGTTTTACTGGTTATTACTGGGTTTAAAGGAATTAACCGGCAGGCGAAACAGTCCCAGACGAAAACGCAAGAGGCAATAATTAATGACCAAATTAATGAAGTGAATAAACATCTAAAGTTACATCCAACGGATCATATGGCCTACCGGAAGCGGGGCAAGTTATACCGGCAAATTAAAGATTATAAAAAGGCTTTGCATGATTTAAACAAAGCAATTAGCTTGGCGGATTATGATCACTACTATGCCGATCGGGCCAATATTCGCCGCAAAACAGGTGATATCAAAGGGGCAATTGACGATTTGTCCATCGCAATCGAGAAAAGTCATGGATCCGCGAAATACTTGAACAACCGGGGTTGTTTATACATTAAACTTAACGAATATAAGAAAGCCAAAAATGATTTTTTAGAAGCCTTTGACAAATCTTGGGGTAGCGATTGTTCGGTCATGTTTAATCTGGCGCAAACATATGAGCTCTTAGGGGACAGGGAAAAGGCGTTAAAAAACTATCATAAGGCTTCCCGGATTTTTAGTTCAGATTACTTGCCTGAGCAGGCAAGGAATAAAATGAAGGCCAGGCTTGCTGGTGACTGGAACAGCTATAAAAATTGGGAAGAATCCCGGTATGCAAAGGAAGTTGTTTATCACGGTGATAAAATTTATACTGAAGAGGATGCAGACTAAAGCGATTCAATATGGAAATTCTGGGATATTCCTGGAGATGCAATGAAAGTATTCACGTGGTTAGGAATTGATCAATTTAAACTAAACAGTACTTAATCGGGGAAAACCCGGAATAAATGAAAAGGAGCTTTTCAGCTCCTTTTCATTTTGGCAGTTTTAATGTTTCGAAAAGGGCACCTACAACGGTTTTTCCCTGGGATAGTTGACATTGAAAGTGTAATTAATTGTTTTTTTTATGCCTAAGTTGGACCTGTTTAATCCGCCGGTTAAGATATTCACTTTTCAGGACATTTAACGCTCTTTGGAAACGATAGATTAATGTCTTAATGTTTTGCGGGTTCCGAAGTGAACCCGAAGCCAGTACGGACTCAAGATACCTGATCCGCTTGTCGACGACCTGAATGCACTCCACAAGCGTGTTGTCGTCAATATCGTCCACAATTAGTCACTCCTGTGGAATAAATTTTACTTGATCAATTCTTCATAACTCGGGTAATTATCGACACCGGGCAATTCTTCTAAATAAGCTTTCTTTAACTCATTTAATGCCTTCTCATAGCTGAAAATTAAATCCTGAATATCAGCATGATCCCGCAAAGTCTCGGAAGTAAGTAATTGTTCAAGCTCTTTAAATTTTCCATTAAGAGCTTGTATTGCACACATTAAGGTACTGATACTAACATTAGCCATTTTCTATCATCGCCTTTCGTATCTTAGCATTCCGCGCTAGTTCATCTAACAACCTAATGAATTTTGTCTTCGGCATAGTATAATCGGGGCTAAGAGTATAATGAGTTGCGTTATATTTTGTGTTAAAGTCGTCTTTTGTTATAATAAGTCCGCTGGGGATTTTTGTTCCCTTAGGGAGCTCAAAATTTGTCCAATAGGCTGAGCCAAACACCCCGGATTTATCAAATAGGGATATACCTCGCTCGAGCTCGGCCTTAACATGTAAAATACTTTGAATGTTTTTGTATCAATGTCTGGGGGTCTAAAACTTCCTGGTCTAATTTCTTTTTTTTCAAAATCCGGGTATAAAGGATTTGTCGCTGTTGATGTTTTATGAAGAGCCCGCACAGGTAAAGACTTAGTTCGCCTCTGTAGATTCGCCCGATCTCACCTCTGCTTATCAGCAAATCTTCAATAGTCTGATACAATTGCTACCACCATCCCTTTTTGATTCTAGGTATATACCAAAGGGATGGCGAGATCAATATAAAAAATACTGTAAATTCTGGCATATTCCTTTTGCGAACCTTTCTGTTATTCATTTTGATGATATTTTTTGACAATACCAACAGTCAATATTTTTAAGTATGTTGGTTTGTCGGGCCAAATTTAGTACCATGTTTATAACAGAGTCTTTGTATAGGCCGTAATTGATGAACGAAGGAATGCAGAGGATTTTTGTTAGACAGATTTCTAAGTTAGTTTTGGGTTTTTATCTGTTGTTGCAAATATAATCTTAGCGGAGACCCGACCCCAAATTTTTTAATTGAGCAGGTAAAATTCGCGAGGTATAGAATGAACTAACCAACATAGAAGCTGGGAGGGGTCTCCATGGCGGTGCAACTTAGGAGGGCGGAGGACGGGTCGGTGCGGGTCAGTTTCCCTTATGATTACGAACGGGTGAGGAAGATTAGGAGCATCCCCGGGTACCGCTGGGTGGAGGCCACCAAGGAATGGCAGTTGCCGGGGGACGAACAAACTGTCGACAAACTGGCGGAACTCTTTGCCGAGGACGACGTTGTCTTTGAATCAGGTGCGGATTGGTTTATTAGGTGCCTGATGGGGGATATTTAGAATATAGTTAAAAAGACCGGAGCCATTTAAGGCAAAGTCCGGTGGGGTAAGGAGGGTGATTGGTTATGCAGGCCCATGAGATGCTGCAACAGAAGATCTGGGCTGTTGTCGGCGCTAATAATGATCCGGACAAGTATGGCAATAAGATCTACAAAAAACTTAAGGACCGGGGTTATGAGGTCTATCCAGTGAATCCGAAATATGACAGGATCGAAGGGGATCCTTGTTATCCAGACCTGAAGTCATTGCCCAAGAAACCGGTGGTGGTCAACATGGTTGTTTCGCCAAAACACGGCAGAACTTTTATCGAAGAAGCAGCGGAGCTCGGTATAAGCAACATCTGGCTCCAGCCGGGAACCTATGACGATGAGTTGCTGGAGTTAATCAAAAACAAGGGTTTGCATGCAGTACAGGCCTGTGTGCTTATGAGTTGATCAACAGGCGGTTGGTTCTAATTCTGTCACAATTCGGTTAAAAATCTAATGGAACAAAATAACAGAGAAAAATAGCCTTTACAACTATCCTAGGATTATGGTAAAATTCTATTTGGTTTGATTGTGGTCCCATCGTCTAGAGGCCTAGGACACCGCCCTTTCACGGCGGAGACACGGGTTCGAATCCCGTTGGGACTACCAATAAAGCAAAAATTCCAAGCGTGAAAGAGGTTTGACGAACCTCTTTTTTGTTGTTCTTTTCCGGATGCGACTGGTTCTGCTTTGCTTGTTGTGATATATTTCGTAGCTGAAGATGAGAAAACGCTTGGTAGTGGTCTTTACTTGATAAGGCGTCATAATGGCGGCAGGAAAATGGGGAAAAGGGATGAATATACGTTCGTAAAAGTATCATGGGGCGTTGAGATGAGCAAAAAGAAGGCAATTTTGCAACCCTTCCTGAAGTGGGCCGGCGGGAAGCGACAGCTCCTTCCCATAATACGGGAGTATGTGCCTAAAGAATATAAAACTTACTATGAGCCTTTTCTGGGCGCTGGGGCGGTTTTATTTGCCTTACGGCCGGCAAAGGCTGTGATTAATGATCTGAATTGGGAACTGATCAATTGTTACCGGGTGATCAAGGATTCCTTGGCCGAACTCTTAACCGACCTTGCCAAGCATAAAAACGACGAAGACTATTATTATCAAATCAGGGATTTGGACCGAACCGGTGAATTTCAGAATTTATCAGCCGTTACAAGGGCGTCAAGGATTATTTTTCTCAATAAAACCTGTTATAACGGATTGTTCCGGGTCAACAGCGACGGGCAGTTTAATGTCCCCTTTGGCCGGTATAAAAAGCCCAAGATTGTCGATGAAGCTGTGCTTAGAGCCGTGAGTAGCTATTTAAATAAAAACGACATTCAAATCATGAACAAGGACTTTGCGGCGGCGGTGGAAAGGGCAGAAAAGGGTGATTTTGTTTATTTTGACCCTCCCTATGACCCTGTGTCGAATACATCTTCTTTTACAGGCTACAATTTGCATGGTTTTAGCCGTGATGAGCAGAAAAGGCTAAGGGATGTATTCAGGATCTTGGATAAAAAGGGCTGCTTTGTGCTGCTCAGCAATTCGGCAACCGATTTTATCCTCGACTTATATAAAGACTACAAAGTAGTCACCGTCGAGGCCAATCGGGCAATTAACTCCGTGCCTACGGGCAGGGGCAAGGTTAATGAGGTCTTGGTGATGAATTATGGCTGATTATTTTAGTGTGTGATTATAGGAAGGAGCGAAAATTATCCCAGGGCGGCAAGTTTGCCGGCGGTGAAGAGATAAAGGTCATCTCCTGGCCTTTGGTGGGATGGAGCAGGACCAAGCCATGGGACCATAGCGCCAACTGCTGCCCGGGCTGGTTCAGTCCCGCACCGTATTTTTGGTCGCCCCAAAGGGGGTGACCGCTGGTGGCAAATTGAACCCGGATCTGGTGGGAACGGCCGGTATGGAGGTTAATCCGGACCAGGGATAACTCCTTTACTGTGGCCAGCAGTTGGTAATCCAAGATGGCTTCGCGGGCCCCGGCCACAGGCTGCAAATAGGCTGTGACCTTATTGTTTCTGGTATCTTTCCAAAGAAAATGTCGCAACGTGTCCCGGGGATTGGCCGGGGTGCCATGAACAATGGCCAGGTACTCTTTTTTCATGGTATGGTTGCGGACTTGCTCCGACAGGCGGGCAGCGGCCTTGGAGGTCTTAGCAAAGACCATCACTCCGCCTACAGGCCGGTCCAACCGGTGGACTAAACCCAGGTAGACATTGCCCGGCTTGTTGTACCGGATCTTAATGTCCTGTTTCAGCAAGGTTAACAGGTCGGGGTCGCCGCTGGCGTCGGCTTGGGAAGGCAGATTGGCTGGCTTTTCCACCACAAGCAAGTGATTGTCTTCATATAAGACGGGGATTTTTGCCTCCATTACCGCGCCTCCCACCGGCCGTAAATCCCGCAGGGGAGCACCAGGCCGGAAGAGCTGACGGGCAAGCCAATCTCCCCGCAGGAAACCTGGCCTTTGCTGCGCCGGTCCACCGTGGCCTTGAGGATATTGGCTAGGACAGAGGGGGCGAATTTGGAAGCATAGGAATTGATGAGAAAAAACAAGGGGCGGTCTGACAGTAAGTCCATACAGGCGTCGGTGAATTCATACAGCTTTTCTTCGACCTTCCAGACTTCGCCGCGGGGGCCACGACCATAGGAGGGCGGATCCATGATAATCCCATCGTAGGTCCGGCCCCGTCGTTTCTCCCGCTCTACAAACTTAAAGACGTCATCAACAATCCAACGGACCGGGCGATCGGCAAGCCCGGAGACAGCGGCGTTCTGCCGGGCCCATGTGACCATGCCTTTGGCGGCGTCCACATGACAGACCTCGGCGCCGGCAGCAGCCAATGCTACCGTTGCTCCGCCGGTGTAAGCGAAGAGATTTAGTACCCGGACCGGACCTGAAGCCCCACGGACCTTCCCGGTCAGCCAGTCCCAATTGACGGCTTGCTCCGGGAAGAGGCCGGTGTGTTTGAAGTCGGTGGGGCGGATGTGAAAGGTCAGATTCTTATATTGGATGGTCCAATCGGTAGGAAGTTTGCCATTATGTTCCCAGTGGCCGCCGCCGGTCTTGCTTCTCAGGTAATGGGCATCGGCCTTGTTCCATTCTTTTTCCTCCAAATGCCGGGGCCAAATAACCTGCGGGTCCGGCCGCCTGAGCACAATCCGGCCCCACCGTTCCAATTTTTCGCCGTAGCCTGTATCCAACAGTTCATAGTCTTTCCACTGATCTGCGATGAGCATCAAGAGTCCCCCTTGTCCTCCCCAAATGCGAAACTTTCTGCTGGGCATGGGTTGTCCGTGGACGAGTTGGTAGTTGTTTCTAGATACTATCTTAGATGGTAATTGGCAACGGCACAAGGCTTTCTTTTTATCATGGAACCAAGAGGGGAGCGGACTTTCGGCTAAAAGAGGATTTATAACGGGGAAAATATAAGAGGCGTTTGGAAACGCCTCTTTTTTTAAGTAGGACCGATTAATCTTCCGGTTCAAACATTTCCTTGCCTACGCCGCAAATGGGGCAGACCCAATTATCGGGCAGATCTTCAAAGGCAGTTCCGGGGGCGATGAGATTATCCTGGTCTCCGGTTACTGGGTCGTAAAGATAGTCACAGACAGTACACCGATAACGCTTCAAGGCCATCCCCTCCTGTGTGAAAATAATGACCAACTGTAGCTTTAATTATTCGACGTTTTTTTAAAGGATCCTTTATTAGCCAATGGTTTTTCGGGTTACCAGGAGATCCCCAGGTATCCAGGGAAAAACCAGAGTCGGCCGGGCCGACGGGGGGATAATAGTTGGTGAAAGGAGGTGTTAACAATGGGAACCGGACAAAAGCGCAACAGCTATGTGGTGAAAGAGGCCGGTGCGGCGATGGATAAATTCAAGTGGGAAATCGCAAATGAGTTAAACATCGACCTTTCTCCCGTCCAAGGCGGTTACTGGGGTTACATGACGACCCGTGACACCGGCTCTATTGGCGGACATATGGTGAGGCGGATGATTGAAGCCGCAGAAGCCAGCTTGGCCCAGCAAGCCGCCAACCAGGTGAGTTCGGCCTTCCGTCAGACGTTGGCGACTCCCAGCCAACAACAACAGCAGCAGCAACAGCAATTTAGCGGGATGAACCAGCAACAGTAATATTGAACTGATTCCTGAAGCGGGGGAGTATTTCTCCCGCTTTAATCCGTTTTTAACAGGCCTGATAAAGGGATTTAAGTTCTGGTGGCGAACCCCTTCTTTGTTTGGAGGGATTTTTGTGCGATTGACGTTTGTTGCTGCGGGTAACCAAAGAACCGGCTGCGGAGAATCCTGTGGTCCCGTCATGGCGCTTCGGGACCAGATCCGGCAGGTATTGGGCGGGCTGAAATTGGCCTACGGTGACCAGGTGCAGGGGGAGTTTGTGGACCTGGATGAACCGGCGGGGACTGCGCATCCTCTGGGGCGGTTCTGCCAAAAACAGCAGGTGGCTTTGCCGGCCTTGTTTATTGACGGTGAACTTAAGTTGCAAGGGGGAATTCCCCTGGCTGCTGTCAAGGCCTATTTGGACGAGGCTGGTTTGGAACCCATAATCTATCATAAAACCGCTGAAGAGAGGGAAGCATAAAAAGACCGCACAGGTCTTTTTATTTTACCCCGGTGTTTGAAGGGACAATCCGGGCGTACATACATTGAGCGCAGCGAAAAGGGGTATCCTATCCGTAAGGAGGGGGTTTTTTATGGGTAAGAGAATCCTTTTTCTGTTGATCATGATTGGCGCCGGGTTGCTCTTTGCCAGGGAAGATCTTAAGGCGGACTGGACTTACACGGTCAAGCGCGGGGATACGATCTACAAGATTGCCCGCCGGACCGGGACAACAGTGGCAGCGATTCGCCGCCGGAACGGCTTTTACGGCCGGATTCTCCGTCCGGGGAAACGGCTGATCATTCCAACTGCGCCCACACGGAACGGCTGGGTCTATACGGTGCGACGGGGAGATACCATCTATAGAATCTCCCGGCGGGTTGGGGTGCCGGTCAGCCGGATCCGGTCGGCCAATGGGCTTTATACAAATTCTCTGCGGATTGGGCAGCGCATTTTTATTCCCACAGCGGCCACGGGCAAGAGTACTACCGCGCGGATGGGAAACCGGCGGGCGGTCAACGCTTATGCTTTAGCCCAGTTAATCCATGCCGAGGCGGAGGCAGAGCCCTTTGCCGGTAAAGTTGCGGTGGGGGCGGTGGTCTTAAACAGGATCGAAAACCCGAAGTTCCCCAATACCCTGGCGGGGGTGCTCTATCAACCCCATGCCTTTGAGACCGTCTCCAACGGGCGGATCTATAATCGCCCCAGCCGGGATGCGTTGCGGGCGGCGCAAGCGGCCATTAGCGGGTGGGATCCATCGGGTGGTGCCATCTACTTCTTTAACCCTTCTAAGACACGGAACCGCTTCATCTGGTCGCGCCGGATAATTAATCGCATCGGCAAGCACATTTTTTCCATCTAAAAGATTGTTTGCAGGGGAGAGTTTCCGGGAATGAAACTTGGGCGGGTGTTACTCCGGTCTGTTGTAGCCTTTGTAGTTTTGTTTCTCTTAGGCTATCTGGTCCCCGGTTTTTCCGGTTTAACCTTTCCGTTATTAACGATGGTCGGCATCTTGGTGGGGGTGGTGGCCGCCCTGGTGGAGCGGACTACCCATCCCCACTCCGTACGGGGCCGGGCCCTGTCACTTTTCCTGATTACTGCCGCAGTGGCCTATTTCTTCTCTTGGCTGGCGGTGGGACGGCCACCGGTGGCCAGTGCACTGATTGCCGGCGGGTTGGTGGCATTGGTGGATCTAATCTATCCCGAGCGGGTACAGACATAAGGAGCGGAAGGCCGCTTTTTTTATTATGTTGTATATATTGTAATATTATAATATAATAAACTAGTGATAATGGAGGGGTGATAAGAGATGGGGTGGCATAAGCCTGATGAAAAAGAATTGGCTGTAAAGGCAGAGCTATTGAAAGCTTTGGCCCATCCGGTACGGCTCTGTATCGTGAAAGGTTTAATCGACCGGGGCGAGTGCAATGTGGGAAATATGCAGGGTTGTTTGGGTTTGCCCCAATCCACCATCTCCCAAAACTTGGCTAAACTGCGGGTGAGTGGCATTGTGACAGCACGCCGGGAGGGGCTGGAGGTCTTTTATTCAGTGGAAGATCCGGTTATTCGCCGGTTGGTTCAGGTCTTGTTCGAAAACGAGGCGGAGTGAGGTGGTGTAAGAATGGGACAGAAAGTTCTGATCGTGGGTGGCGGCGCCGGCGGAGCCACTGCCGCCGCACGGTTGCGCCGGTTGGATGAGAGCCTGGAGATAATTATCTTTGAAAAAGGTCCATATATCTCCTATGCCAGCTGTGGCCTTCCCTACTACATCGGGGACATGATCAAGGAACGGGAGCGGTTGTTGGTGCAGACCGCCCAAGGCTTGGCGGAACGGTACAATATTGATGTCCGGGTCAACCAGGAGGTCTTGAGGATTGACCGGTCGGGGAAACGGCTGGAGATCCGTGATTATGCCAGGGATCAGGTGTATTTTGAGTCTTATGATGTCCTGTTATTGACGACGGGTTCCTCCCCGGTCCAGCCCAATGTGCCGGGGGTGGATGGCCCGAATGTCTTTACGCTCCACAATATTCCGGATACTGATGCGATTAAAAGTTTCTTGCTGGTGAAGCGGCCGACCCGGGCGGTGGTGGTCGGCGGTGGTTTTATCGGGCTGGAAATGGGGGAAAGCTTAGTGGAACAAGGAATTCAGACGGAAATAGTGGAAATGGCGGAGCAGGTGCTACCGAACATTGATCGGGATATGGCTGCCCTGGTCCACGGGCATCTGCGGGAGAGGGGAGTTGGCCTGCATCTGGCCGGCCGTTTGGCCCGCATTGATCGGGAAGATGGTCAAAGCGTTGTCCTGCTGGAAGACGGGCGGAGTTTTCCCGCCGATCTTATCATTTTGGCCACCGGTGTACGGCCCAATACCCGTCTGGCGCAACAGGCCGGGCTGGAGTTGGGGCTTAAAGGCGCTATCCGGGTGGACCAGCGGCTGAGGACCTCGGACCCGTTTATTTATGCCGTGGGTGATGCGGTGGAGGTCCGGGAACGGGTGGCTGGGAAACGCATCTGGCTCCCCTTGGCGGGACCGGCCAACCGCCAAGGTCGCTTGGCGGCGGATGCCATCACCGGCCGACCGGTGGATTACCGCGGTGCGCTGGGGACGTCGATCGCAAAGGTCTTTGCCTTGACCGTTGCTTCGGTGGGCCTGAATGAACGCACCCTTAGCGAGAGGGAGATTTCTTTCCGCACCAATATAATCCACGCCTATTCCCATGCCACCTATTATCCGGGCGCCTTGCCGCTGGCCATTAAGCTGCTTTTTAGCCCAGATGGTAAGATCCTGGGGGCGCAAGCTGTGGGCTATGGCGGGGTGGATAAGCGAATTGATGCTATTGCCGCTGTCCTTAAGTTTGGCGGAACCGTGGATGACCTGGCGGATCTGGAATTGGCCTATGCCCCACCATACTCGTCGGCGAAGGATCCGGTGAACATCGCGGGTTATGCGGCAGGAAATATTCTCCGGGGCGATGTGGAGGTCATCAGCCCACAGGAGCTGCAGGAAATGCAGGCAGCGGGAAACGATGGGACGATATTACTAGATGTTCGGGAGCAAGTCGAACGGGATGCAGGGATGATTCCGGGGTCCTTGCATATTCCTCTGGACCAATTACGCAAGCGCCTGGCGGAACTGCCCAAGGACAAGACATTCATTGTCTATTGCGCCGTGGGTTTACGGGGTTATGTGGCGGCCCGCTTGCTGAAGCAGAAGGGTTTTGTGGTGAAAAACCTCAGCGGCGGTTACCGGAGTTACGCGGCGCTTGCTGCAGAAGTGCGGGATACCCCGGGACATATTAGCCAAACCGTGGGAGAAAGCCGGGAACAGGCCAAAGCAAAGGAGGAGCCTGTGATTAAGCTGGATGCCTGTGGCCTACAGTGTCCAGGGCCGATCCTCCAGGTTTACCGGAAACTGCAGATGATGGCGGAGGGGCAAGTCCTGGAGGTTAGGGCCACCGATCCCGGCTTCTTAAATGACGTGGAAGCTTGGTGCGGGCGGACGGGCAACACGCTAATCAGCAGAAAAACGGAGAACGGGGTCTATGTTGCGGTGATCAGGAAAGGCAGTACGCCGTCAGCAGCAGCGGCAAGAACGGCCGGAGGCCAGGATAAAACCATTGTGCTTTTCAGCGGCGATTTGGACAAAGCCATTGCAGCTTTCATCATTGCCAACGGCGCGGCGGCCATGGGACGGAAGGTGATAATTTTCTGCACCTTTTGGGGCTTGAATCTCCTGCGCCGGTCGGAGCGGGTTAACGTAACCAAAGGGTTTTTGGACCGGATGTTTGGCTTGATGATGCCAAAGGGCAGCCGGCGCCTGGGCTTGTGCCGGTTGAACATGGGTGGCTTTGGTCCCAAGCTGATCAGAACAGTGATGAAGAAAAAGAACATCGCTTCGCTGGAGATGTTAATCCAAGAAGCCCAGCAGGCGGGTGTTCGGATTGTCGCGTGTCAGATGTCCATGGATGTTATGGGAATCAGGCGGGAAGAGCTCATCGACGGTGTGGAGGTGGGCGGTGTGGCCTCATATCTGGCTGCTGCCGAGCAAGGCGATGTCAACCTGTTTATCTAAAGGCCTGATAGTTCATACAATTCTATGGGTACCTGCCTTGGGAGTTAATTCCTGTCCGAAGATCTTCCAGAAGGTTTATTGTCCTTAACGGCGAATGCATCATAAAGAAAGTGGGCAAATATATTTTTATATTATTTTAGAAGGCAGGGATTGACATGGCAAAGAAGACCGGGCGAGGTGCCGGCCGCAAAGGAACGCAGCGCTCCCCGTTACCGTTGCTTTTTGGCGTATTGGTTGTTGTGATTGTCATTTGGTGGTTGGCTTTGAGCCGGCAATCTGTGCTGCAGCCTTCCGGTACCACTCCTGGAACTGCACCTGGAGCCACACCGGGGAAAACCCCCACTGTCCAGGTGGGGCAGGAGGTTAAAGCGGAACTCTATTATGTAAACAAAGACTACATTCAACTTGGCAAGGAAGAGTTGGCCGGTTTGGTGCCGGTGCAACGCGTGCTCCGTTACAACAAGGGTACGGAGGAGGAGGCGATTGCCCGCGCCCTTCGGGAGAATCCGGAAAACCCCAAACTCACTACGGCCCTGCGCAAGGATCTGGCCATCAATAGCGTCCGCGTGAAAGGTAAAGTGGCGGTGGTGGACTTCTCCGACCAGAACCTCTACGGTGGATCGCTGGAGGAGACTCTCGTTCTGCAGCAGTTGGTCTATACCCTGACCGGGCGGCCGGGGATTGAGAAGGTCCAGTTTTTGGTGAATGGGGAGAAAAGGGAGACCCTCATGGGGCATGTGACGATCATTGAGCCTCTGGGGCGGAAGGATTTTTAGGATTTAAGTTGTTAGCTTATATAACAAAAAGCGGCGAAACAAGCCGCTTTTTTGTTTGGTGGGTGCTAGTAGTTTTAAAAATTTGAAAATAAAGGCAGGAAAAATAGAAAAGGGAAGAAATGAGAATACCGGTTATATTTCCAATTTTAAGTATAGTCAATTTGGAGGGGTATTTAATGCGAAATTGGCGGATGGTAGGGGTTTTTGCTGCGTTATTGTTGGTTTTTTTGTTTGCCACTCACTTTACAGTGGGGGCGTTTAGGGAAGTTAAAACATTGGTTGCAGATGAGCATCAGCAGAAGATGGTGCAATTTAATAACTTGCAGTTAATAGTTCCCGCCGGAGCGACTAAAGGCAAAATTTCAGTTGGCTGGGGAGATCAGAACCTTCGAGGTATCAAGTTGCCCTATGGTTTCAAAGCCTTATCGCGACCCTATCGTTTCGGACCGCATGGATTAAAGTTTTAAAATAAGAAGCTGACAGCGAGAATCCGTTTTGATCAACAAAAGATACCCTATGGGTATTCTACTGATTTAGTTAAACTTTACTATATTAACCGTGAGACCGGGGATTTGGAACTGGTTGAGGAACAATGACCTGACCCCAATTTATGTACCATCAGCAATGTTAGTCCAGTAACTCTTAAACAACAATTATGAGATCGTGACTAAGGTCGATGCGTACTCAACCGGTGTTAAGTTACCAAGAGAACTA
>Ga0116169_1000152_pt1 | contig 79493 bp, 59 predicted proteins | sample AD_UKC130_MetaG_FD_89796 | JGI IMG/M metagenome (GOLD analysis project Ga0116169, IMG submission 89796) | Active sludge microbial communities of municipal wastewater-treating anaerobic digesters from Canada - AD_UKC130_MetaG | ecosystem: Engineered > Bioreactor > Anaerobic > Digestate | place...
CGCCGCTGCCACTGGCTGCGCTGGGCCTCGAGCAGATGCTGGCCACGCCGGTAACGCAAGGAGCGTTCGCGGGCCGTATCAGTCTTCGGCAGCAGACTGGCGGCGACGTGATCGAACTCGACGGCGTGGCTCGCGAGATTCGGCTGGAGGAGATGACGAGCCGGCTGCGCGGCGGACCGTTGTCCGGACTGCTCGATCTGACCATCCACCGCGCGGTGATTCGCGCCGACGGGTTGGCCCACCTGCGATTCAGCGGCGAGCTGCGCGATCTCAATCTCGATCCCCTGCTGAACCGCTACGGCCTGCCGGCCATCGGCGGCAAGATCCATCTCGAGGTGCACAACGGCCTGCTCGAGGGCGAGACCATCCGAAGCCTGAGCGTGGCCGGTCATTGGCGCGAGGGCCGGTTGGCCGCGCTGTTGGAGATGCTGCTCCAAAGCCCCAGCATCGACGGACGGCTCGATCTGCGCATTGCGTCGCTGATCATCAAGAATAACGAACTGAGCAGCGGCAATATCGATATCGACGCCACGCCGCCGCCCGGCAAACCGGGCACGATCGACCGATCGCTTCTGCTGGATTTGCTCAGCAAGCACATGGGCTTCAAAGTGCCCGACCTGTTGGCCCGTATGCTCCCGCCCTCGGTGGAGTTCGTGCGGGCCCGGGCCAAGCTGCTCATCGACGGCCAGCAGTTGCAAATCCTGAACGTCCCCGGCCCGGAGCTGGTGCCCATCCTCACCATTCGCGTGTCGGGACGGGAACTGCCGCTCGTGCACAGCATCGACCGCGTCTTCGATCTTGCCCCCCTGCTCGATCGCGCCCGCCTGGAAGCCCAGGAGTTGAAGAGAACCCTCCGAGAACGCCACGGCAGCAGGCCGTCGCCTTGATGCGTTAAGAGCTGTGAGCCGTGAGCTATGGGCTGTAGGCCATATATCGGTCATCCGCATTGGCAAGAGCACATGCCATGCGCACCGCGGGCGACATCAATGCCGTGTCGGCGTTGCGTTGCATCTGTCGCCCCTGTCGGGGCTCCATGAGACAGAAGGGACGGAAGGATGGAGCTTCGTCGCTCACCGGGGGCTTACGCCGCCCGGCTATTAACCCCTGCCCCTTGCGGGGCAGCATGTGCACGCTTCCAACGTGCACGTGCAGGCATGGATGCCTGCACCACAATGCCCCCCTCACGTGGACAGACTTCTTCCGGCCTCGTACCACATGAGGGTGGCGGATTGATATGCGCGGAAAAGGCAAGGCGGGCGAGACGCCCGCCTTGCCTCAGCTTTCACCCTGCAATTCGGCCTTGCGGAGCACGGTCTCGCCCGAGCAGTCCATCTCGAAGGGACCGGCCTCCATCTCGACCTTGACGCGGTATTCATCTTCCAGCTTTGAAGGTACTCGCCACGAGTACGAACAGGTGAAGCCTCACCCATACTCGAACTGACCCTTTTTGACGAGGGTTCCGTCATTTTTCATGATCCTGAACGAGGGTTTGCCGGGTTGGCTGCCCTTGACCATGAGTGCATCACAGTACTCGCCGGCCGAACCGATGATGTCCAATTGCAGATGGACGTCTCGGTCGTTCACGTAGGCGACCCTGACGATCGGTTTGTAGGGCGGGCCGAAGACCAGCCTCTCAGTCTTGCCCTGGGCCACGGTCATCGGTTTGAACTCGTGAGTGGCGCGGGCTTGCGCGAGCGTGAGCTTTGGCCCGGTGCTGAATACAATCTCGTCGCCGTCGCCCCCGAAGATGCTCGCCAGCCGCTGGGCAAGCGACTTTTTCTTCTTTGCGGGAGCGGGCTGCGTGGCAGCCTCTTTCGATTTGGACGCCGGCTTGGCGTCGGTCAGGTCCAGCTGATACTCGAGGAGCCGCCACTTGCCGGCGGGCACAGCCACCGGCTTGTCTTTGTCCCCCGCGATCTTGATCAAACCTTCCTTGCCGTAGATCACGGCGCGGTACGGACCAGAGGCGTTGACCACCGAACCCAACGGCAGTTTGGCCGGTTCCAGCGTGACCTTGTCCCCGGCGGGAGTCACGGAGATGCGGTAGTACCGCCCCTCGACATTGACCAGTTTGGACAGATACTGGCGATCAGGTGAGTCGCACGGGCTGTAGCCCGAGTAGCGTGGAGCCTTGTGATCCGGGTCGATCAGCACCATGTCGCCGGTGTGGGGATACGCAGGAGCGTCCTGCCCGTGCACCTCCTCATCCATCCAGAACTCGTCGTTGAAGGTTCCGTTGCTGTTGTAGTCGAGCAGGATGATCTCATGGGGTTTGCCGTCGATCTGGATCTTGCCATGCCGATAGGCGCTCGCCTTCAAGGAAACCGAGACGTAGAAAAGGTCGTCCTCTACCACATGCGAACCTACCGACAGAGCAAAAGGCATCTCGAACTTCTGACCGCCGGCTTCGACCACCAGTGTCTGCGGCGGGAACTCACGGTGCCGATAGCTGCCTCCGAAAATGCCGTCCATCGGCCGGGCCCGGATCGGTTTCTCATCGGTAAGATCGCCGTTACGGTTGGCGTCGAGGTACAGCCGGTTGAAACCCTCCGCCGCCAGTTTGGTGGAGTCCAGCGCGAACGCATACCGGTACGAGCCAATCTTGGCCACCGCCTTGAAAGGCCGTTCGCACGAATACTTTGGCTCTTTCTTGACGATCTGCTCGAACTCTTCCCCCTGCCACTGATCCGACATTTCCCTGTGCAGGTAGAAATGCTGCGGAGATATCAGGTTCAGGTAGTACTCTTTGGTACGATACTCGTACGATTCGGGCAGCGTCTGTAACTCGAGTTCGGCGGTTTCGGCACGAATGATGGGCACGCCGATTATGAGCACGGCGACGCTCACCCCCATCAGGGCCAGGATACGGCTCATAGGTCGTCCTCCATTCGCTCGGGCGAAGTGCCCGAGAGCAGATTTGGCTCCCGTCAGTGGCCGGACCTCAGCAGCGCGACGCTGCAGCTCCGCGGCCGAACTCGCGAGGATCATTGCACCGTATTAGACGGCGGCGTACCGCAAACGTTGCACGGCGGCTCTTCGTCTGGCGGTCCGGATCGGTCTCGGCCCATGCCGGCAGGCCCCTGCGGGCTGCCGGCGGAACTTCCGGCGAACACCGTGCCAACCATCAAGGCGCTGCACCGAGTACACTCCAGACAACGGATGCAGCGGCCGTTGTTCACGCTCGCATTAGGGAGCACGCCGTAACGACACATCTTGTCGCACTGCCCGCACGTCCTGCAGGCATCGGTGCGAAACCGCAGAACGAACACCGATGCTCGATTGAACATCGCGAAGATAGCCCCGAGCGGGCAGAAAAGCTTGCACCAGGGACGAACGGCAAACAGCATACCGACCAGCACGGCCACCAGAACGGCCAGCTTGATCGTGCTCGGCAGCACCAATCCGTTGCCCTCGCGATACATGCGGACGGTGTTGGGCAAGGCGCCCTCCAACGCCCCGGCCGGACAGACACGGCAGAAGAACAACGGATGGGCCTCGCCCCACAGGTACGGAACGAACACGACCAGGCTGATCAGGACGAGGTAGCGAGTGTAGCCTGCCCAAGCGGGAATGCGGAACCGCGGTGTCGGAATTTTGGCAGCCATGTCCTGCAGGAAGCCGAAGGGGCAAGCCCAGCCGCAGACCGCCGTGCCCACGATGGCTCCGATCGCCACGAGCGTGCCGACTGCCGCAAAGGGGAACAGATGCAAGGCGCTGAAGTTGGCCACCACACCGATGGGGCAGGCCAAGAAAGCCAGCGGACAGGAATAGCAGTGAAAAACCGGCCCGCACACGTTGTGCAGGCGGAGCAAGAAGGGATCGAGCCAGATGACCAGAAACGCCGCCTGCACCCAGGCACGGCGCCGGGCCACCCATCGCGTCACTTGATCCAGGCGTGATCCGGCCATGGCCACCATGGCCTCCGTTAACGCACTCAAGTAGGGCACAAAGCCGGACCGCTCTTGCCCGGGCCATACGTCAGTTTCAGCCGGCCGTTCTCCAGCCGCGCGATCCCCCCCACCGTCACCTCACGGATGACTCGGGGCTCGATGAATTGCTGCTCTTGCTCCTCGACGACTTCGACCTTGACCTTTCGGGGCCGAGGCGGTGGCGGCGGCATGGGCCTACCACCTCGTCCAGACGGTCCCCGCCACAAAGCCTCCGGCGGCCGTTCGAGAATGATCTGTTCCTTCTCGACCATGACCTCGGCCAGGACCGGTAGCGACCGTGCCGTAGCAGCGTAGATCAGTGCCGCAACCCCCGCGACCAGGAGTATGAAGGGGATCAGGATTCGGGCGACTGATCTCATGCCGTCGGTCCCATCCATGCCGCTTGCGGCCGGCCGGGGGGCACTTCGTCCGCCAAAGACGACTGTATCTCTGCGAATACCTCGGAGCCAGCGTATCTCCCCGAACCCTACTTGGTCAAGACACGCTTCGGGGAGCTGGCGCCTCGCTCGGCCCCGACGTTCTCACGTTCCCACCTTCCCACATTCCCACGTTCGCACCGGTTTCTTATACTGTCCGCCCGACGGCCGGTCTGCATCGGCCGAAACCCCGGACTCAGCATTACGGAGAGCACACGTGAGTTTCAACGGACTGGGCATGAACCTGGGCAACCTGTCCCGGATCAGCAGCGCTAAAACGCGATCCCTCAGTGCGGAAAACCCCACCGGCGAAAAGGGCAAGGGCGGGATGGCGACCGAAGGCCTCGGCAAGAACGCCGCCCGCGATCTGGGCCGCGGCTGGAAGATCTCGCCGGCGATCGCCATCAAGGCCGGCCAAACCGTCGAAATCGCCGACATTCAGGGCTCGGGAGCCATCCAGCAGATGTGGTTCACGCCCACCGGCCCCTGGCGCTGGACCATTCTGCGGATCTACTGGGACGGTCAGGAGATCCCCTCGGTCGAGTGCCCGATGGGCGACTTCTTCGCCAACGGCTGGGGCGAGTACGCCCCCGTCAACTCGCTACCCGTCTGCGTGAATCCGGGCAGCGCGTTCAACTGCTACTGGGAGATGCCTTTCCGCAAGCGCTGCCGCATCACCGTCGAGAACCTGGGCGAGCAGGAGATGGTCCTGTTCTACCAGATCAACTACACGCTCACCGACGTGCCCGATGATTGCGCCTACTTCCACGCCCAGTTCCGCCGCACGAACCCCCTGCCCTACAAGACCGACTACACCATCGTCGACGGCATCCGCGGCCGCGGGCACTACGTGGGCACGTACATGGCCTGGGGCTCGAACAACAACGGCTGGTGGGGTGAAGGCGAGATCAAGTTCTTCATGGACGGCGACACCGAGTTCCCGACCATCTGCGGCACGGGCACGGAAGACTACTTTTGCGGCTCGTACTGCTTCCACGTCAACAAGGGCATCGGCGACGTGTCCGAAGGCAAGGGCTTGCAATACCAGGAGTACACGACCGCCTACGCGGGCCTGCCGCAGATCATCCGACCCGACGGTCGCGACCGCTCGCAGATGCGGTTCGGCATGTACCGCTGGCACATCATGGACCCCGTGCGATTCGAGCAGGATCTGCGGGTGACCATGCAGGCGCTGGGCTGGCGCAGCGGCCAGCGATACCTCCCGCTGCAGGACGACATTGCCAGCGTAGCCTACTGGTATCAAACACTCCCGACCGCGCCCTTCCCGGCCCTGCCCGACAAGGACAGTCTGGAGATCATCTGAGCCGGCAGTCGGCGCAGCTTCGACCCGGTCAGCCGGAGGCGTTCCCGCGCGAGGCTCGCCTGGCGCGGCCGTTATTATCGGACGCGATGCGGGCGGGGAGGCGGTCGGAGCTGCGACCCGCGACGCGCTTCGTCGCCTTCGGACCCGTTTTGCACGATGGGCTCAGCGGCAACCGAGCGGTGGCGCGGATGCCGCCGCGCGCGGTGGTCTCGATCTGGAATGTCCCGCCGACGGCGGCCGCTCGCTCCTGCATGCCCATGATCCCCAGCGAATGCGTTCCCGAGAGCCGGCTGGCCGGCGCGCCCACGCCGTTGTCGCGGATGACGATCACCAGCGTCTTGTCCTCGATCTGCACGGACACGCCGCACCGCGTGGCCTGCGAGTGGCGGGCCACGTTGGTCAGCGCTTCTTGCACGATCCGGAACGCGGGGATGGCGATGGCTTGTGGCACCTCCAGGTTGTCCGGGCGGATGGACAGGTTGCAGCGAATGCCCGAATACTGCTCGAAATCCGCCACCTGCGAGCGGATGGCCTCGACCAGCCCGTGGTGATCGAGCACGACCGGGTGAAGGCTCTTGCACAGGCTGCGAATGATGGTGGTCATCTGGCTGACGTAGCCGATGGATTCGTTCACGCGGGCCTGAACGGCGGACGGGCTGCTCTTGGTGCGCTTGTCGAGCCAGGCGAGGTTCATGTTCAGCGCGGTGAGGATCTGGCCGAGATCGTCGTGAAGCTCGCGGGCGATGCGGGCCCGCTCGGATTCGAGCCGGCGATCCATTTCCACGGTGAGCTTGCGGAGCAACCGTTCGCTCTTGCGGCGGGCCTTCTCGGCGCGAATGCGGCCGGTGATGTCCAGCAGATTGCCGAAAATGACCCGCTTGCCCCGGTATTCGCTGACCCGGCCGAGCACTTCAATGTTGATGACCGCTCCGTCCTTGCGCAGGCCGCGGCAACGGTATTGGGCGCGCTCGACGGCTCCGTGCAGGCGGCGACGAATCTGCTCAGCCACGGCGGACCGATCGGCGGGATGGATCAGACACAACGGGTCGAGCGAAAGTATCTCGTCGGGGGTATAGCCGAAGATCTCCGCGAAAGCGGAGTTGATGTAGAGAAACTGCTTGCCATCGTAGATGTACACGCCGCTCAACGAGTTCTCGGTGACCGCGCGGAACCGGGCTTCGCTCTCCTGGACGGCCTCGAGGGCCGCCTTCCGCTCACAGGTTTCACGACGCAGCTGCCGGTTGATCTCCTTGAGCTCAGCCGTGCGCTGCCTCACGCGTTCTTCGAGTTTCTCGTGAGCGGCTCGAAGGGCCTGTTCGGCGTAGACTCGCTCGAGTGCGGGAGCGACGATGTCGGCCACTTGCTGCAAGAGATCGAGATCCTTCCGATCGTAGCGATGCGGCTGGTAGGAGTGGACGGTCACGAAACCGATGACGCGCCGGTCGCACCGGACCGGTGCATACAGCATGCTGGCGGAGCGTCGCTTGCTCCCCACGATGTACATCACCGGGCCGGCCTTCGGATGTTCGCGGTTGATCAGGACGGGCTTGCCCCGCAGCACTTGGAGAATGGGTTTGCTGAACCCCAAGGCGCTGAGCGGCTGAGTGTTGCCGGGAAACCGCCGCTTCTTGCCATTGACCGTGTCGTAGTAGGCGATGATACGCACGTCCTTCTGCCCGGGCGGACGGTGAGCGAGAAACGTGAATTCCCACTCGAACAGCGCCTCGGTCGCCTCGCAGACGACCTCCATGAGATCCTGCTCGGAAGTCGTGGCCGCCAGCCGCTGAGCCAGGCGGGCAAAAACCGACCGCTGCTTTTCGTAGTGGCGATGCTGGGCGCACTCGGCTTCCAGCCGGGCAACGCGAGCGCGAAGCCGCTTCAGTTCGCTTGCCGACGTCACTGCGGTTTTGGGTTTGCCAGACACACTACACCTGCCCGCCGCGAGATTTGTTTCCATCAGCCTACTCGACGCGAGCCGGAAACGACAACCCTTGCCCGTCCGGCCCGCATGCATTGTTCGAGAAACCGAGTGATCCGGACTATAATCGCTTCGTCACCATGGCCGAACCAATCGATATCGGGCTGTACGTCCACGTTCCCTTCTGCACGTCCAAGTGCGGCTACTGTGATTTCTATTCGCACGTGGGCAAGCCGGGCGCGTTCGCACCGCTGGTCGACGCATTGCTGACCGAGCTGGATGCCGCGCTGCAGCGGGAGGTCCGAGTCGAAACCATCTTCGTGGGCGGGGGAACGCCCACGGTGTTACCGGTCGAGCTGCTGGCGAAGCTGCTGGATCGCTTAGGGGAAATCGCCCGCCGCGACGGCTGTGTCGAGTTCACCGTCGAAGCCAATCCCGCGACGGTGGACGCCGCGAAGGCCGATGTGCTGATGGCGGCCGGCGTGAACCGGGTGTCCATGGGCGCGCAGTCGTTCAACGTTCGCGAACTGGCTGCCTTGGATCGGGAGCACAAACCCGCCGACGTGGCCGCGAGCCTGGAGATTCTCCGGCGGTCGGGCCTCACGCGTTTCAATCTGGATCTGATCTTCGGCGTGCCCGGACAGAGTCTGAACAGTTGGCTGGAGTCGCTGACGACGGCCGTTGCGCTGGGCCCCGAGCACCTGTCGTGTTACGGGCTGACCTACGAGCCGGGCACGCCGCTGCAAAAACGCCTTCAACTCGGACGAATCTCGGCGGTGGGCGATGAGCTCGAATCCCAGATGTATTTGGCCACGCGCGAGACACTCGCGGCGGCCGGCTATCGCCAGTACGAGATCAGCAACTACGCCCGCCCGGGCTTGGAGTGCCGTCACAATCTGCGCTACTGGCACAACCTTCCTGGGATCGGGATCGGACCGTCGGCGGCCAGCTACTGGCAGGGACGGCGGTGGCGAAACCTGCCGGACACGGCCGAGTACGTCCGCCGCCTCAACGCAGGTCAGTCGCCGGCCATCGACGTCGAAGAGCTCTCGCCCCGCGACCGGGCAGGGGAAACCGCCATGCTCGCGTTGCGGACGATCGAGGGGATCGATCCCGACCGGTTCCGCCGGACCACCGGGTTCGACCCGCTGGAATTGTTCGCCGATGCCATCCGCAGTCACGTACAGGCGGGCTTGCTGGTGGCCGAGCCCCATCGAATCGCCCTGACGCAACACGGTCTCTTGCTCGCGGACATGGTGATGGCGGACTTCCTCTCGCCCTAGGGCATCGCCGTCCAGGTGTCACTTGAACCCCGGAAACATCTTGACATGGTCCACGCGAAGCGGCTACTTTTTTTCGTGAACCGCGCGAGGAAATAGGCGAGACTTGGTTGTGGCCGAGCCAATCGGGGCCGTGGGTGTCCCGATGAAGATAAGACTGTCTAGTCTACGTTCGAGGAGCATGCAATGTTCGAGACATGGCAGATTATTCTCATCATCGTGCTGATTGTCGTCATCGCCGGCCTCCTGTGGTATCGCAAGCGCCAGATGTGATGGCACTCCAATCGACAAGGTAAGTTGATGATTTGTCTTGTTCTCCCGCCGGTGGAGAACGGTACAGGTTCTCAGACCGGCGAGACGGCGTGCGATTGACGACCGGGTTGCCGTGCCTATTTGCCGGCAACCCGTTGTCTTTTGACAACTATCCGCCGTACGACGCCCGCAACGCGCGGATGAGTTGATGGGGCCAGTAGAGCCAGGCGCCGATAGCCAGGCCCACGGCGCTGCCGACGACGAGCACGAGCTTGATCGCCAGCACGCCGCGATTCAAGCGGGCAATCGCCGAGGGGTCGGCCGCGTATTGGCGCAGTAGGCGAATGCGGTTGCCGATGCTCGAATGGCGCCAACTGCGAGCCTCGACCGGAATGCCGTTGAGCGTGGCGATGCGATGGAGGGCTTCGCCGAACGTGTGAGCGGCCGTGGCGCAGATCGCCAGACCCGACGGTAAGCGATCACCAGGATTCAGCGACGCGGGCTCGAGCGTCCCGTGGACCAGACATGGACGATCGCAGGAAGCGATATCGGGCGTGACGCTGCGGGCACCGAACAGGTCTGCCTGCCACTCGAACCGCCGTGACACCGGCCCGAAACCGAGTCCCCAGATGGCCACGATCATCACCATGGCCATCACCTGCAAGTAGTCGCGGACTTCGGTTTGTGAGCCGCTCGCAGGAGCCGCCGACCCGGCCTGCTGCACCCAGTCCGGAGCGAAGCGCACCACCAATTCGCTGATGCCGCCGACGATGAGCATGGAGAGGATGGCGAACAGCAAATAGAACGTGATGTGGTGATGCTTGATATGGCCCGCCTCGTGCCCGAAGACCGCCTCGATTTGCTCGTCGTCCATGGTCTCCAGCAGCCCATCGGATAACAACACGTACCGCACAGGTCGGATGAGGCCCATGACGGCGGCATTGACCACCATGCCGTCGCTGTGCCAGATCAGAATGTCGCGATAGCTCAGGCCGATGCGGCGGCACAGACCGTCCAGACGGGAACGCAACTCGCCGGCAGGCAGGCTCGTAGTGTGCCAAATATACCGCAGCAGCACCGGGGCGATCAGAAATACGCCGCCGGCCACCACCACCAGAACGGCCTGATCGGCCCAGACCACGCCCGTCGATTCACGCAACCATCTTCCATAGTGGTCGTCACTCACGGCATCGATGGCCACCACAATGGGCAGCATGGGCACGAAGATGATAAGCACGTGGTGACGGAACATGAACGCCAGGTACGAGCCCAGTCGCCACACCGGCCGGTTGGGCTGCGCCGTCCATAACCGCAACTCCAGCGAGACGTGTCGAATGCCGCGATCCGCCGGATACAGGGCGATCCACGACACCAACACGCCGAGCAGGAACGGGGACATCATGATCAGCTCGTCGAGGCCCCACACGCGGCGCATCCAGTCCACGCTGCGCACGTAATTCGACCAGTCCGTCAGGTACATGCCCGCGGCGAAGCTGCCGATGATGAAGAACCGCAGGAAACCCGTCCACCGGCTCAGATGCTGTTGGGCCGCGGGCAGCCAGGCAGGATTGTGCTCCAGTTGGCGGCAGACGAGCCGGCTGGCAACGCCGCCGAGCAGGCCCGCGAGCACGACCTGCCCCGCGATGATAGCCGCCGTCCACACCGGCGAGGTCACCACCAGCGACCGCCACGGCGGCCCGTCAGGCGGAATACTCAGCACAATCGCAAAAGCGGCGAAAACGATGAACTGCATTCAGCCGACCTGCTCTCGATACCAGGACTGCAGGCTTCAGGACGATGGCGGCGCGCCACCGGTTGTGTGGCCCCGAAGCCGTCAATCCTCCTGACCAATCTTCTCCAAGCGATCGCCGGGACGGACGTGCCGGCCGTTCACGAACGCCTGCCAGGTCATGGCCCGGCTGCCCGCGGGTTGGACGCTGTGGATCTCCAGCGTGCCCTGGCCCGTGGCGACGGTGAGCACCGACGTGATCGTGCCGGGAGCTTCGGCGGCATCAACCGGCACAGCAGTGGCGGTGATCACCGCGAGTTCCACCGGCTTGCCGCCATCGGCAGGCACGTACCGGCATCGGGCGGCCGGCCAAGGCCACATCGCCCGCGTCTGGCGAGCCAGGTACTCGGCGGGTCGAGTAAAGTCCAGGTCGCCGTCCGATTTCTTCAGTTTGCGGGCGATGGTCACCTGCGATTCGTCCTGAGGCTCGCCGGCATAGCCCGGCTCGCGTTCGAGCAGGTCGAGGGCCGCCCCGATCGCGTCGCAACAGATGCCGGCGAGGCGATCGTGCAGTTCACCTGCCACCTCGCTCGAGCCGATCGCGGTTTCGCGTTTGAGCAGGATGGGCCCGGCATCCATCCGGTCCACGAGGCGAAAGACGGTCACACCGGTCTTGGTCTCGCCGGCCAGGATGGCCGCGTTAATGGGAGCCGCCCCTCGAAACTTGGGCAGGAGCGAGGCGTGCAAGTTGATGCAGCCGAGCGGAAACACGGAACGGAGCGGCTCGAGCAGTTTCTGGCCGAACGCCGCGACCACGCCGATGTCCGCCCGCAGATCCGCCAGCCGCTGCACGATCTCGGGCGTGTTGACGTTCTCGCACTTGAGCGTTTCGACGCCCTCCTCGGCCGCCTGAAGGGCAACGGGCGTGGGCTGCAACGCCTTTCCCCTTCCCGCGGGACGATCGGGCTGCGTCACGACCAGCGGCAACTCGTGGCGGCTGTTCACCAGCCAGCGCAGCGTGGGCACGGCAAAGTCGCCCGATCCGAAATAGACCACCCGCATTCAAACCTCCGGCCAAGAAGGGCAATTTCGGCGGCCGGTCTCCCCGCTCTGGTGAGGAGCCGACCCGCCGAGGTTTTTCCCAAGGTCCGCTGATCATACGCGCCGGTCCGGGACGCGGCAAAAACGGCGACGATCGTATGGGGCGCCAGCTCGGCGGGCAATGGTTACAATAGGAACGGGGTTGGCGGCAGCCACCACAGCGCATTGAAGGAGAGATACTTTGCCCCGCACCTCCAGCGACGTCCACGAGCAGATGGCCCGCGATTATTTGTACGCCGTGCTCCGTGAGAATGCGCCGGCCACCATCACGCCGGTAGCTGCCTTCGACGAATCGCCGCTAGCCGGTGAGGGCAAGGTGACAGTGTTCTCGTTCGAGGCCAGCTTGGGCGGGGATCCCCCAGAGCCTTATTACGTGGTGGCGGGTCAGACCGTGACCAACTACTACCCCCAGTGGGGGCTGGATGCCGAACAGATCTACAGCGTGCACCTGGGGACACGATTCATGCTGGTGGTCGAGGTCCGGCAAGTACCGCTCAGCGAATTGCCCCCCACGCTAACCACCGACTTGGCCGAAGCACTGGCCGGCGTGCTGCCTGGCGAGCCGGTGACCGACATCGAGCCGGTCTGTGCATTCGCCGCCGAGACGCAGAAGCATGCCGTTTGCCGAGCGAAGATCGCCGACGAAGATGTGTACGTCATGGGGGCGGACCTGCCGCTCGGCATCTATCGCGAGACGCAACTACCGCCTCACGTCGTCTACCAGTGGCACTTGGGCAACGTTATTCGCATGGAACGGCCGCTGGACGAAGACGAAACCGACGAACCCCAAGCAGACGACCCGGCGGCAGATACTGATTCGCCGGCGTAACCTGACGCGACTCCTGGGCACGGTTGTTGTGGTGCACGCTTCCAGCGTGTACAGGCAAGCAGGACGCTTGCACAAAGATCTCATCGCCACACGCCCACTGCGCACGCTCAACGCAGATCCGCGCTGGGCGGCAGAGCCAGACTGGGAGGCTCCCAGAAGCAATCCAGAACCGGCGGTTCGGCTCCCACGAACGTGATCTCACCGGCGATGCTCGAAATCGAAGCCAGCGGAGCGGCCTTGACCCCATTGGAGGTCACCGAATACACGAAGTCGCCGATGAACACGCCGCGCGTCGTCCCATGGTAGCCCCGGAAGCAGCCGCCCTGCGTGACGCCTTCCGCCGAGGCGATGCGCCCCAGGAACTCGAAGCCATTCTCGACGGTCACGCGATACACGTACAGCCCGGTGAACGCATGCTGGCCGTACTGCGGTCCGGAAGTATCGCCTTCATAAAGATCGATGGGGAAGGCCAGTACGTTCTTCTCGGCGAAGTAGTTGAAGGCCTTGGGATTATGGTTGGCCTCGCTGTACGTGCCGCGGCCGCCGATCTCCACACGAGCCGGTGTGTCGCCGATGGTGAGGATCTTCGGGCTGGCCATATCGCTCACGTCGAAGATGGTCAGCAACACGCCCTGCACCCAGGCGAAGTCGCCCGCATCCTCGGTTTCCCGGCCGATGGTCAACAGGTGATTCTCGTCGAGCATCTGGATGTGATCGGAGTAGCCCGGCACCTTCAGTTCGCCCACGATCGCCGGGTTGGCCGGATCGCTCAGATCCAGCGTGAACAGCGGGTCGATGCGGCGGAACGTCACCAGGAACCCGCGGTCGCCGACGAACCGGGCGGAGTAGATGGTCTCGCCCGGTGCGATGTTTTCGATCTTCCCGACCGTATCCAGTGAATTGTTGTTGACACCCAGTACGTACACCGCGCTGCTGAGCGTCTCGCCGGTCATCCTGAACTGCTCGTTGGTGGTGGCGATGCGCAGATAGCCCTTGTGCTCGCCCATGGAATACTGGTTGAGCGGCCGGCCGGGCACGAGCCCGCTGGCGATGTACTGCGTGCCCGCGTCGGTGAACGCGAGCTTGTGGATCATGGTGTCGCTGCGGGAACTGTAATTGTCCCACGAGTACTGCGTGTCGGTCAGATACAGCGCCTGCGTGCTGGCGTAGATCGTGCCCACGTTGCCGATGACCGCGGTGGTGCTCAACTCGGCGTCGACGTCGTCCACGTCCAGTGTGGCAACGACGGTCAGGCCGTAGCCGTCAGGGTCGGTCGGCCGCAAGGCATTCTGCCAGTTCACCACGTCGCCGCTGCTCGCCGAGCCGTCGGCGCTGACGATCTGCACGTCGGGCAGCCACTCGTCCGTGGTCATGGCCTCTATCGCCTCGACTGAGGGATCGCCAGGCAGCTCAGGTTGCGTGGTGATGACCAGATGCAACTTGGAGCCGATCAGCCGACTGCTGGCGATCGTCCCCTCGAAGCGGAATACCTTCTTGGACGCGGGATTGGCCGGCTCGGTCACGTCGAAGATGGCCACCGTTGCCTGAGCGCCGTCCGACCATGGACCACCGCCCCACTCGTCGCTGCTGCCAGCGCCGGTCGACGAACCGCCCGTCGACCCGGCACCGCCGCCGTGGCCGTACCAGACGCTGTACCGATTCGAGATCACCACCAGCGTGGTGTCGCGCAAGTACATCGACTCGCCGCCGGGTTCGACTTGCAACGTCGCGACCTCGGCCATGCTCTCGGGCGGTGTGGCCTTGACCACGTGAATCTTGTCGCCGCTCAGCATGTAGATGTACTCGCCATCATTCTTGATCAGGTCGCTTTCATCCACGCCCTCTTCCTGGATGTTGGTCGTGGAAAAGCCGCGATCGTCGCCCGCGTCGTCGGCGCTGCCCTCCATGGGCGCCGACGCCGGTATGGCACCCAGCAGCGGGAACAGCCACCAGCCCCCGCCGTTCCCGCCACCGCTGGTCTGATAACGGACCTTGGCCTGCGAGGCCATGAACGACCGCAGCTCGGCTTCCGACTCGAAGCCCCGCAGCAACGCCTCGCGAGGCGTCTTATCGGGCGGATTCGGAATCACGGGTGGAACGCAGTTGGCTCCCAGCGTGCAACCAATTGAGGCCGCCAACAGGAGCAGCCATCCAGTGCGCATGAGTGTCTCCTCAGCCATCACATGAACGGGAAGCGACCAACGCCGAATTGATTCTATCAAGATACGAGTGTCCAGTAGCATCAGAAGGCACCAGCGTGACTCGCCACGAATCGACAACGGGAATGCGTCACGTACGGGATCGCTTGCTTCCCGCCGTCCCGATCAGCCCCGAAGTCTTTCCCGTGTGGAAAAATCACGGGCCACCCGACACCGAGCCCTCCGGCCTGGACAACGCATCTTATCCACTTTTGCATGCGGACGTTAGATCAGACCCGGCACACATGGGTGGGTGCCGAGATGGGAACGGCAGTGATTGACCCGCTCTACAATTCGATCGCACCAGGTACGCCAAGAACGTGGATGATCAAGGAATGCGAAAGACTTGGTGGTGTAATCTTCCAGGGGCCATGCGGTGGTGGTGACGAGTTGCAGAGGGAGTATGTTCGGTGGCGTTCAAGGACGCTTTGACCGGGCGTTCACGCTTATCGAGCTCTTGGTCGTCGTCAGCGTGATCGCCTTGCTAATTGCGCTGTTGATGCCGGCGCTGTCGGCGACCCGCAACGCCACGCGCTCAACAGCGTGTCTGTCCAACCTCCGGCAACTCGGCATCGCCATGCAGACGTACACGCGAGACAACCAGGGATGGCTGCCCGCGGGGCCGGCCGATCAGTTGCTGTACATGAGGTTCGATAGTGCGACCGCTGCCCCTGAAATCTCGCGCGAGCCGCGAACGGGTGGCGGCTGGCGCCCGGTCATGGAGACTCCATGGCAATGGGGCGGAAGACGCGCCAGTTGGAACTATTTGCAAGATGAGGACGGCAATCCTCGCGCCGAGAGCCAGTTGAGACCGCTCACCCGGCAAATCTATCGAAGTGCCACACTCGACAGCCCGACACCCCTATTCGACTGTCCCACCGATCGCGGCGTGGAATTCTGGGATCGCCCGCACGCGGGCGCCTGGAAGCGCGACGGCCTGGGCGGCCGCCCCGTTCACGAGTTGGTCGGGAATAGCTACTACGTTCACCTGTGGGGTACGGCGGAATCCGGCGACGCCAACGCGCGCGACTTCAAACGGCGAGCCGGACAGGTCGTCCTGATCTACGACGCCATCTTCTATTACAACTATTTCACGCCCAAGAGTCCGTTTCTGCCGGACATTCCACCAGCCGTCCGCCGCAAGACGTGGCACTCGATGGACGGCGCGTACAACTTCCTGTTTCTCGACGGACACGCCGAACAGCGTCGGATGCACACACTGGACCCCGACCACATCAGCGGCAAGGGGTTGGTATTCGCGGGTTACCAAAGGATTATGGATTATTACCGTTGACGGGTGCACTGCCTGGTCGCACGCGACCAGGCTCAACGACGTCACCGCGCGTTCGCGAACCACGACTTACCGGATCCACGACACGCAGAATCACTGTCCGCCGGGCAGATGGTGCAACAGGACGATGCTAATGTCGTCGGGATGCTTGCCGCCGTTGAAGAAGCTCGTCAACTCGTCGGTGATGTCCTGGATGGTCTGGCTGGGCCGTTGCCCGAATCCATCGCAGACCAGGTCGATGAACCGCTTCTCGCTGAAGCGCTCACCCGCGGCATTCACCGCCGTGGCCACCCCTCGCGTGTACAACGCCAGCGTCTCGCCGGGGGCGAGTTGATCGATCTTGGAGATGTACTCGTAATTGCGAATGCGTCCCATCGAAGGCCCGTCCGCCCCGGAGACGAGCCGCGGCTCGCCGCGCGTGTTGACAATGAAGCCGCCGATGCGCCCGGCCCGCGTGTATCGGAACTTGCCGGTAGCGGGATCGATAACGAGGAACAACGCGTCCACGTTGGCCGGATCCTTCTCGTCGTACATCAGCCAGTTCAGCGTGCGGGCCAGAGCGTGCGGCGGGTCCATGTGCAGGAAGCCCACGCGAAACGTCGAGTGCAGCCGGGCCATGGCCAACGCCAGCGACGCGCCCTTGGAAATCACGTGGCCCAGCATGATGGCCGACATGTTCGTGTCCGGATGCGTCATGATGTCGTAAACGTCACCCGGATTGTCCTGCCCCGACCGACCGTAGGCGGCCAGCTGCAGATTCCTCCACGCCGGGGCTCCCTTGGGATCCAGCAGCGTCTGGATGGAATGGACCAACGCGATCTCCGCCGCTGACTGAATCGCGCTTTGCTGTTGGCGAGCCTGGAACATGGCGTCGAGCTTGGCGGCCACGTGTCCGGCCAGCGCCGACAGGATGTCGAGATCAATGATTTGGAACCGCTTGGCCCCCCGGCGACGATCGATATAGATCACCCCGAGATTGCCGGCCGTCGTACGAAGCGGAACCGCAATGGCGGTCGAGATATCCCCTTGGACAATCTTTCGGACACAGATGTGCTGGGCCCGCTCGAGACAGCGGTACTGGAGCAGATCGAGCACGGGCGTGCTGGCCGTCGTATGCCCCGAGGGCGTTCGGCCCGCGACGACCTCCAATTCGCCGACCGGCTTGCGCCGCACGCCGATCCAGGCCATCCGCGCGCTAAAAGCCTCCATCAACATGGTCAGCGCGGCATCGACCAGCTCGTGAACGTCGCGGCACGCACCGAGGTGCACGGCCATCCACGCCACCCGCTCCAACTGCTCGGGCGAGAGATTCAGCGCCTCGTAGTGCCGCTTGACCACCGCGTTGGGCGGCAGGGGATACTGCTTGATCTTGGCCAGCTCTTCCGGGCTCAGCGGAGGCTCGTCGCTGGCGGACTCCTCCTCCTCATCGGCGAAATTGACGTGGATCTCGTACGAGCCGACGGCCAGCACGTCATTATTAACCAGCTTGCGGCGCTCGGTCAGCGGCGCGTCATTGAGCAGCACAGGGCTGTCCGGGTCGAGACTCTCGACGCGCCATTGGTCATCTCCGTCCAAGGCGATCCGGGCCACCAGGCCGCCCACGTCCGGCCCTTCCAGGCAGAGCTCGCAATCCGCCTGCGATCCAATGGTGAAGTCATCCTCGAACGTTTGTTCGGACAGGGTTTGGTCAGCTCTCTTGACGATCAGTTTCATGACAGATCCACAGCATACCGCATCCGCAAGGCAGGACCACCCCGCCCGATCCGGACACTGCCCAGAGCGGCACGAGCCGGCAGCCGAATCCGGCGGCTGGCCGAGTTCACGGCCCCGGAAACCCGGCCGTTTTTTGACATCGGCCGGCGCGGTCCGTAGATTCATCCGACCTGTGACAAGCCGGCTTCAGGAGGACCCGCCCGTGCCGTCTCGTATTGCTTCTGCTCCGAGCGTCATCGCCCAGCGGCTGGAAGTATTTCGCCAGAAGATACAGCAGAAAGCCGCGGACGGCTATTTGGTCACCAACCGCGTGGACCAGTACTACCTCACCGGCTTCGACGGCGAAGACGGAGGGACGCTGATTCTGCCGGACGCCGTCTATCTCCTCACCGACGGGCGATTCGCCGAAGAGGCTCAGATCCAGGCCCCGTGGGCCAAAGCCGTGATTCGCACGGGGTCGCTGGCCGAGGCGGTCGCGAAGGTGGCGCGTCGGCACCGGCTGGATCGAATCGGGCTCGACCCCGCTCACACCACGCTGGCCAGCCAGACCGCGCTGCGAAAGGCTTGCCGGGGAATCCGGCTGGTGGCCATGCCCGGGCTGATCGGCCCCATGCGCGAGGTCAAGGACGCCGGCGAGATCGCGGCCATCACCCGGGCCGCCGAGGTCGCCGAGGCGGCGTTCCAACACGTGATCAAGCGGATCCGCCTGGGCATGACCGAGAAGCAACTGGCCGCCGAACTGCTCTATCAGATGCTCCGCCGCGGGGCGAGCGGGTCCAGTTTCCCGATCATAGTCGCCGAAGGGGCGGCCTCATCGCTGCCGCACGCCCGGGCCGGCGACCGCAAAATCCGGGCCGGCAGCGCGGTTCTCATCGACTGGGGAGCCGTCGTCGACCACTACTGCAGCGACTTGACCCGGGTTATCTTCATCCGTAAAATCCCGCCGCGATTCCGGCGGATGTATCAGCATGTACTCGCGGCCCAGCAAGCGGGCATCGAGGCGGTCCGCCCCGGGGCTGCATTCAAGAAGGTGGATGCCCAGGCGCGGGGCGTCCTCAAACGGGGAGGCATGGCCAAGGCCTTCTCCCACGGCCTGGGGCACGGTATCGGTCTGGATATCCACGAGGCGCCTCGTCTGTCGAGTAAGGCCGAAGGCGTGCTGAAGGCCGGGATGGTGGTTACCGTGGAACCGGGCGTGTACTTCCCGGGGCTGGGGGGCGTCCGAATCGAGGACGATGTGCTGGTCACGGAGGACGGTCGCCGCGTCCTGACCCATCTGCCCAAGGATCTGGACCAGATGATTGTGTGAGGCGACCCCGGCATGACCTGCTCCGGGCCGCCCGCCGGTGAACGCAGGCAGGCCCCGGTTGGTGCCCGAAGATTTTTCCTCGCCCCCGCCGGCAGCGACACGGCAACCGAAGTTCCGCAAGGCACGGTGTGGCAGACCGTCCGGGTGCGGGCGTCAGGGTCAGGATTCAAGGTGCAAGGCACCCGGAAAGCCGCGACGCGGCCATCGATCCTGAGCCTCTCCGCGACCCGCGCAAGCTATTCTCGAGACCGCCACGCCCGCGACGCAACAGGAGATATCTCTGTGATTGACGTGCAGAAAGTGCGTGAACTGATTGAACTGATGGTCGAGCATGGGCTGACCGAGGTACGCATCCGCGAAGGCGAGACCGCCATCAACCTGCGCAAGGGTCCGGCCGGCGAAGTGGTGTACACGACTACTCCGGCTCCGGCGGCACCGGCGGCGGCGCCCGCCGCGCCGGCTCCCGCTCCGGCCGCCGCACCCGCAGCCGCGCCGTCGCCGGCCGATGAGGGTCTGGTCACCATCTCGTCGCCCATGGTTGGCACCCTCTACACGGCTCCCGACCCCGAGTCGCCGCCATTCGTGCACGTCGGCAGCCAGATCGAGCCCAACACCCCGGTCTGCATTATCGAGGCCATGAAGGTCTTCAACGAGATCAAGGCCGAGGTCTCCGGGACCATCGAACGCATCCTGGTCCACAACGAGCAGGCGGTCGAGTTCGGTCAGCCGCTCATGCTGGTACGTCCGCGGAAGTAGAAACACTGCGCGTTCGGATCGATCCGGGCCCGGCGCCCGGCCGCCGACATTCCCATGGAATGCGCCGACGACCCTAGAGGATTTTCGAAAGCACATGTTTTCTCGTCTACTCATCGCGAACCGGGGCGAAATCGCCCTGCGAATCATCCGGGCCTGCAAGGAACTCGGCATCCAGACGGTCTGCGTCTACTCGACCGAGGACAAGGATGCGTCGTACCTCAAGCTGGCCGACCGGGCGATCTGCATCGGCTCGGGGCCGGCGGCTGACAGCTATCTGCGGATCGATCGCATCATCGCCGCCGCCGAGGTGGCCAACGTCGACGCCATCCACCCGGGCTACGGGTTTCTCGCCGAGAATCCGCAGTTCGCCGATGCCTGCCGCGAGTCCAAGATCGAGTTCGTCGGCCCCAGCGCCGAGTCCATGCGGCTCATGGGCGACAAGATCGCGGCCAAGAAGCTCGCCAAGCAGGCCAAAGTCCCGACCATCCCCTGGATGGAGGGCGAGGTCGAGGACGACGACCAGGCGGCCCGATGGGCGGCCGAGGTCGGCTACCCGGTGATGGTCAAGGCCGCGGCAGGCGGTGGCGGACGCGGCATCAGGCTCGTTCACAACGAGGCCACGCTCCGGCATGCCCTGCCCGCGGCTCGCGCCGAGGCCGAAGCGTCGTTCAAGGATTCGACCATCTATCTCGAGAAGTGCATCGAGCACGCCCGCCACGTCGAAGTCCAGGTCATGGGCGACCGGGCGGGTAACGTCCTGCACTTCTACGAGCGCGATTGCAGCATGCAGCGGCGGCACCAGAAGCTGATCGAGGAGTCGCCCAGCCCGGGGCTCAACGAGAAGACCCGCGAGGAGCTCTGCAAGGCCGCCGTCCGCCTGGCCCGGGCCGCCGGCTACTACAGCGCCGGTACCGTCGAGTTTCTCGTCACGCCCAAGGGCAAGTTCTACATGATGGAGATGAACACCCGCATCCAGGTCGAGCACCCGGTCACCGAGATGGTCACCGGCTACGACCTCCTGCAGTGGCAGATCCGGGTGGCGGCGGGCGAGACGCTGCCCATGCGGCAGCGGGACATCAAACTTCGCGGCACAGCGATGGAGTGCCGTATCAATGCCGAAGACCCCGCCAACGGGTTCCGCCCCTGCCCGGGCAAGATCGAGCACTTTATCGCCCCGGGCGGCTTGGGCGTCCGCGTGGATACCTACGCCCACGCCGGCATGCGAATCAGCCCCCGCTACGACTCCATGATCGCCAAGCTCATCGTCCACAAGCCCACCCGGGCCGAAGCCATCGCCTGCATGCAGCGCTGCCTGAGCGAGTTCGTGATCGAACCGATCAAGACCACCATTCCGCTGCACAAGGAGATTCTCAAGCATCCGGCCGTCCTCCGAGGCGAGGTCGATACTGGATTCATCGAGCGGACGTGGTAGAATCTCGGGGTTTTCATCCGGGGCTTCCCGAGCATGCCGGACGGAATTCAATCATGCTGACAAGGCCGGGTTTTGTGAGCCCGGCCCGATTATCAATAGGTGTTTCAAGCCGGGCCTCCATCGGCCCGGTGCGGGCGCGCAGAGGCCCTGACGCTCAGAGAGGTGCATCCCATGACAGGACCCAGAACCGGCAACGCAGTCGTCGGACAGGCCGGCGGGCCGACCGCGGTCATCAACCAATCCCTGGTCGGCATCATCCAGGAAGTGCAAAAGTATAACCACATCGGCCGGCTGCTCGGCGCACGGCACGGTGTGCGCGGCATCATCAACGAGCAGTTCTACGACCTCAAGCGCCAGCCCACCAACATGCTCGAGCTGGTCGCCCAGACGCCGGCCGCCGCGCTCGGCGCCACCCGCGACAAGCCGGACGAGGAATACTGCGAGCGCATCTTCAAGGTGTTCACCAAGTTTGACGTTCGCTACTTCTTCTACATCGGCGGCAACGACTCGGCCCAGACGGCCCGGATCGTCAATCGCATCGCGGCCGACGCCAAGTACGAGCTGCGTGTCATTCACGTGCCCAAGACCATCGACAACGACCTGCTGGTGACCGATCACTGCCCGGGTTACGGCAGCGCCGCCAAATTCGTGGCCTCGGCGTTCATCGGCGACAACCTCGACAACCGCGCCTTGCAGGGCGTGAAGATCAACATCCTCATGGGCCGTAACGCCGGCTTCCTGACGGCGGCGAGCATCCTGGCCCGTCAGCGACCGGACGACGGTCCGCACCTGGTCTACCTGCCGGAACGGCCGTTCAACATCGACAAGTTCGTGAGCGACGTCGAGGCGGTCTACGACCGCTACGGCCGCTGCGTGGTCGCAGTCTCCGAAGGCATCGTCGACGAGGCCGGCGAGCTGTGGGCCAAGAAGGTGTCGATCCTGAAGTCTGACAGCGTGCAGAAGGATCCGCACGGCAACATCGAGCTGTCGGCCGGAGCCGGCTCGCTCGCCGATTATCTCGCCGGCGCCCTGCGGGCCAAGTGCAAGAGCATCAAGCGCGTGCGGGCCGACACGTTCGGTTATCTGCAGCGCAGCTTCCCGGGCGTGTACAGCGAAGTGGACGCTTGGGAGGCCCGGCTGGTCGGCCAGATGGCGGTCAGCTACTCGCTGGACGCCGATCAGGACGGCAGCGTCGCCCTGGTTCGCCTGCCCAGCACGACCTACACCGTCGGCACCAAGCTTGTGCCGCTGGCCGAGGTCGCCCCGGACAAGCCGCCGTTCACCACGGTCGTGCCCGATGAGTACATCAACGAGGCCGGCAACAACGTACTCAACAGCTTCCGCGAGTACGTCGGGCCGCTCGTCGGCGACCTGCCCAAGGTCGGCTGGTTCGAGCAGATCTCGCCGAGCTGAGATATCGCCGACACAAGAACATCGAGCGAATCACAAACAAGCGGCGGGGCTTGACCCCGCCGCTTGTTTTTTTGCTGGAGAGAATGCCTCTCCCGCTTGCAATGAGTCCCCCGGGTTAAACCCGGGGGCTCGCTGGTCCTTCATACCTCAGTGGGACGGGTGGACCTGTTCGTTGTCTCCACTTATCGCTTCCCCGCCCATTTCAGGTCCGCGACCACCGGCCGGTGATCGGACGCCACCGTCTCGGGCACGACCCAGGAGTCCACCGTAGCAAATGCGCCGTTGTGCAGAATGTAGTCGAGGCGTTCCTTCGGATGGTTGGCCGGGAACGTGGGCGGCAACTGTCCATCGGCTTGCCGCACGAGCGTCAGGAACTGCCCCACCGTCCCCATGACCGCAGTGTCGGGGTAAGCATTGAAATCACCGGCCACGATCACCGCCTTGTCGCGATGTTTCGCGACAATCTCGCGAATCATCTCAACCGAAGCCAACCGCTCGGCATCGTCTTTTTGATGATCCAAATGCGTGGCCAGGAACACCAGCGGCCGCCCCTGACACTCCACGTGCACCTCCAACACGCCGCGCTGCTCGTTCTTGCCGAATCGCGGCAACAGGTGATGCTGGTAACTGATAATGGGCAAGCGGCTCAGGACGGCGTTGCCGTATTCGCCGCCGTCGCGCTCGAGATTCCTGACGAAGACCACCTGCATGCCGGTCAGCTCGGCCAAGCGGGCGGGCTGATCCATGCCCTCCGTCCGCTTTGCTCCGCGATCCACTTCCTGCACCGCCACCAGGTCGGGGTTCGCTTCGCGGATGACTCGAGCCGTCCGCTCGATGTCCAGCCGGCCGTCAAGTCCCTTGGCGATGTGAATGTTATATGTCATGACTCGCAGCGCCGGGCGGTTGGAAGAGCACCCCGCCGTAAACGCCGCGACCGCTATCGCAAACGCAACCATCCATCGTCTCAAGGCGAATCCTCCCTTCTACGTGAAACGTGCCTGCGCCGCACTGGGGCGCAGGTGAACGCGTGCAGCATAGCGTCTGTCGCGCACCACGTAAAAGGAGGTTGGCGATCACCCGAGACGATGGACGAGATCATCCCGCCAAGCGAGCGGCAGGGTTTACCCCCGCCGGCTCCTTTCGCATGCAGTGCGTACCCACGTCGCAAGGAGTCCCCAGGGCTGAACCCCGGAAGCTCGCCTACGCGAACGTGCGTCAATTGGCGACTTCGAAGAGTTGCCCGCGAATCTCGCCCATGGGGTTGGCCAGTGTATGGATGTTGACATACGTGTTGCCCGCGCGAATGGCGGCAAGGGCGTCTTCGAACGTGGCCAGGCCGCCCGCCGGAATGAAGTCTGCTGCAGTCAACGTGCCGGTCACCGGACTGACGAAGGGGCCTTCGACAACATCGAAAAGAAAGAAGATGATCGGTCCGTTCACGCCCTCGGGCCCCACGTGAATGTGCGCGGCGACAACATTGGTGATGTTCTGAGCTTCGAGCCGATACGTGATGGCCTGATCGCCATCCTCGATGTCGATTTCGGCCACACCGCTGGCAGCCGTCGTGACCGGCGGCACTTCATAGATCCCGCTGAGCTGTGCTTCGAACTGGTCTGGTTCCCCGCCATCTGCGGGTGGGCAACCGACAACCAACGCCAAAGCCGCGACCGCCGACAAGAAACCCAACGCGATTTCGACTGTTTTTCGTGTCATGTGGGAGACTCCTGAAAAAGTTGACAGGCTCATTGTACGAGTCTCGACACGAGGCACTCTGGCACACTGGGCCGATGTTGTTCAATTTCAATGCATGACCGACCGGAACCACCCTGATGCTGATTCCGCCCGATCGGTCTCGCGCGGACAGTACTCGTCGGAGAACAACCATCCTGCCCCGCGAGCGGCGGGGCTTGACCCCGCCGAGCCTTTTCGCATGCAGTACGTATCCACCTCGCAAGGAGTCCCCCGGGGTAAAGCCGGGGGCTCGCTATCGCAAACAGTGCGAGTCCCGCATTGTGAGGAGTCCACCGGGTCAACTGCGTGCTCAACGTACAAGAGATCGACGTGGATTCGCCCTCAAGGGGCGTAAAGTTAATAGCCGTGGGTGTGAGCCCACGGACCACCGATTTGGGATAAATCTTTCCCTTGTCAACCTGAGGGCGGCTTCGCCGCCCTCAGGTTGACAAGGGGGGTATCGCGAGTCCCACACCGGCGGCTCACGCCGCCGGCTGTTGACCAGCGCCCCTGCGGGGCGAACCATCCATTAGTCTGCCACGTCGGCGAAGGTGGGCACGTTCGTGTCAACTACAGCAAGCTCGAAGCTATTGATCGAGATGCTGATCAATGAGTACGTCTGCTCGCCCCATCGAATCAATGCAATCCCGCGAACGGCGTTGCCCCCGCCGTCTCCTTTCGCAACGGCGTGGGCGCAAACGCATCCCTTCGGGAATGCGCCTAACCCCGCAATCGTTGCATCCTTCCTCGCCGCGTCGCCGCGTCCCCGTGTCGTCGCGTCATCTTTCTTTTCCCGCTTCACTGCGTGCCGGGCGTGAGGCCGAAGCGGGCCATGACCTGCTGCAAGTCGCTCCAGGTCTTGGCCTTCTCGCCGGGGCTGCGGAGAAGATAAGCGGGGTGATACGTGGGCATGAGTGCGATGGGTTCGCCTTCGCCGGGCACGCCGGAAAGGTAATACTCGTGCCACCGGCCGCGCAGCTGGCCGATACCCGCATCCGTGCCCAGCAACGTTTGCGCTGCCGGCTTGCCGAGGGCCACGATCACGTCGGGACGAATCGTGCGGAGCTGCTCGTCGAGGTAAGGGCGGCAGGCCCGAATTTCGTCCGGCGCCGGCGTGCGGTTATCGGGCGGACGGCACTTGAGAGTGTTGCAGATGAAGACCCACTCGCGGGCCAGGCCCATGGCCTCGATCATCTTGGTGAGCAGTTGACCCGCCTTGCCCACAAAGGCCAGGCCCTGCTGATCTTCGTCGTAGCCCGGTGCCTCGCCGACGAACACCAGCCGCGTGCGCAGGTCGCCCTGGCCGAACACGGTTTTCGTGCGTGTTTCGCACAGGTGGCACTTGCGGCAGGTCTTGACCTGCTGATCGTCGAGGTTGCGCATGTGAGCAATCCGCTGGCGGTACTCGTCGGCCGGCAGATCCAGGCGCGTGATCTTGGGATGGTTTGAGGCGACGGGCCTGACGACCGGCGCCGATGCAGCGGCGGACCTCGCGCCGGCCACGGGCGGCGGGGCCACCCGCGGCCGAGACACGGGCACACCGGTCGCGGGTCGAGGAGCGGGCGGTGCGGTCGCGGCGCGCGTCGCCGGACGCCCGATGGACGCAGGCATCTCGGCCACGCTGGCCAGCGTCAGTCGAAGCGGGACGTGGCGAATGCCCAGCAGATAATCGGTTTCCAGAAGCCGCATGACGGCCGCTGCACACTCGTTGTTTGCGTGCTGCATGGGAGTCCTTTCCTTGACCTGCGTTTCTACGCGGCAACGGCCGATCCTGCAACCCCTGACAGTGCTCGCGGCTCGAAATCTCCGCCGATTTCGCGCAGCTCGACCCGCCGGCGCCGGTTCCGTATCATGGGCGCCTCGAACGCGAACGACATGCCATAACTCACAGGAGCCGACCATGGAGAGCACATCCCTCGAGAACCAGAATCCGACCCGCCGCCGTTTTCTTGAACAAATCGGCGCAGCCACGTTCGCGGGCACGCTGGCCGGCATCACTATCGTGCCCCGACACGTCCTGGGAGGTCCACGACACATCGCTCCGAGCGAGAAGCTCAACATCGCCGGCATCGGCGTGGGCGGACAGGGCTTCCGCGACCTGGAAAATTTGAAGGACCAGAACATCGTTGCGCTGTGTGACGTGGATGACGTGCGGGCTGCGGAAGCGTACCGGACCTGGCCCGACGCCCGGCGCTACAAGGACTATCGCGAGATGCTCGATGCCGAGGGCGACAAGATCGACGCCGTGGTAGTGGCCACACCCGACCACGTGCACGCGGTGGCGTCCATGGCGGCCATCCGGCGCGGCAAGCACGTGTACTGCGAGAAGCCGCTCACTCGCACGATCGGCGAGGCCCGCGCCCTGGCGGAAGCCGCCCGCAAGGCCGGCGTCGCCACGCAGATGGGCAACAGCGGCCAGGCCACCGAGGACGTTCGCGTGCTGTGCGAGATGATCTGGAGCGGAGCCATCGGCCCCGTGCGCGAGGTCCACATTTGGTCGGATCGGCCCATGAACGGTCTGTTCGGCACGTACTGGCCGCAAGGCGTCGATCGCCCCAAGGACACGCCGCCCGTGCCCTCGACGCTCGCCTGGGACTTGTGGCTCGGGCCGGCTCCCGAACGGCCCTACCATCCGGCATACGTGCCCTTTAAGTGGCGCGGCTGGTGGGACTACGGTACGGGCGCCTTGGGTGACATGGGATGTCACTCGTTTGATCCGGCGTTCCGGGCGCTCAAGTTGGGCTATCCCACGAGCGTCGAAGCGGTTTCGACAAGTGTGAACAAAGAGACGTTCCCGCTGGCGTCGCGCGTGCGCTATGAATTCCCCGCCCGCGAAGATATGCCGGCGGTCTCGCTCACCTGGTACGACGGAGGCATGCGGCCGCCCCGCCCGCGCGAGCTGGAAGACGGCCGGGAACTGGGCGAAGGGCAAAACGGCCTGTTGTTCATCGGCGATCACGGCACGATCATGACCAGTGTGGCCGGCCGAAAGCCGCGGCTCGTGCCCGAATCGCGCATGCGCAGCTACAAGTTGCCGCCCAAAACACTGCCGCGGTCAATTGGCCACTTCAAGGAATGGGTCGAAGCGTGCAAGGGCGGCCAGCCCACCGGCTCGAACTTCGATTTCGCCTCGCGCGTGACCGAGACCGTGCTCTTGGGCTGCCTGGCGTTGCGACCCGAACTGCGCGAAGCCATGAACCGCCAGCGGCTCGAATGGGATGGCGCCAAGCTCGCCGTGACCAACCTGCCCGAAGCCAACGCGTTCATCCACACGACCTATCGCGAGGGATGGGAGTTGGAAAAGGCTTGAGACTTGAGGCCTGAGGCTTGAGTGGGCATACGGGCCAAGGGCATTGTGGTGCAGGCATCTTGCCTGCACGTGCATACTGGAAGCGTGCACCACAACGGGCCCCGGGTTTGCGCCGAGTGGCGATGCCGGTCGGCTATGCAGCGTGGCGGCGGCGTTTGAGCAGCGAGAGAGCTACGAGCCCGACGACCAGGGCTGAGCCCGCGCCGGTGCCACACGCACCGCAAACGGCCGGCGGCTCGCCGAGCACATCCTCGCCGGGAGCCGGCCCGGGCTGATCCGGCGGTTCAGGCTCAGGTTCAGGTTCGGGGCCGGGACCGGGACCGGACGGCTCCGGATCGGGCTCCGACGACGGGGGCAGCGGCGGCTCGGGCACGGATGGCACAGGTCCGGTGATTCGCTCGCCCGACTCCATGGCCAGGTTCTGGTAGAGCAGCACGCGCGAGTGCCCCCAGCCGACGGAGATGATGTCCAAATCGCCGTCGCGATCGATATCGACCAGTTGCGTGCCGTCGTGATGCTCGTCGCCGGTGTGCACGATGCGGGCCGCCCACGTCGTGCCAAGGCCGTCCGCGTTCTCGAAGACGATCGTGCGAGCCGTGTCCGGCTGGTCGAGATTGTGTTCGCCGATCACCACGTCCACGTCGCCGTCCAAGTCGATGTCGGCTACATCCAGACTCATCGGCCCCACGACCGTGGCGATGACGTGCTCGGTCCACAACGCCTGCGGATCCTGCGGCTGCTCGTACCACACCAGCCGGGCCGGTGTGCTGATCCCCAGAAAGCCCACGATCGCATCGAGCCTGCCGTCCTTGTTCACGTCGGCGAGTTTGTTGCGATCGGGTTGGTCCGGTGTATCCGAGAGCGTGTGCACACTCCACGAACCGCCGTCGTTTCGCAGCCACCGCGTGCCGAGCAACAGATCCAGATCGCCGTCGCGGTCGATATCGCCGGCACTGAGGTCTTCCTCCTGATCGACATCGGACAGCCTCGCCCACGACCAGGATTCCGTGGTCGGATCCGCGGGCGTGGAGAGCATCTGGATGCCGTTACCCGTGCCATCATGCCAGGACAGCGCCGTCTCGATAGGGCCGTTTCTCGCAAATCGGCCGACCGCGACGCCCTGCAGGAAATCGCCCTCGCCGGCGGGAACATTGTCGAGGATCGCGAAGCTCCCGAATCCATCGTTGCGAGCCCACACAAACGCCGGATCGGCGCCGGAGCCCGCCCACGGCGTGCCCAGGATGTCGAGATCGCCGTCCTGGTCGTAGTCGAACACCGCGGCCATGTTGTTGAGCGGCGAACCGATGGTATTGCGCTGCCATCTGCCGGCGGGATCGCCCGGGTTGCGATACCACCATCCGCCCGCGATTACGTCGGGCAGGCCGTCGCCGTCGATGTCGTCGGCGTCGATGAACACCGCGTTCCACGGCCGCGCATCGTCGATGACGTGTCGAGCCCACCGGTCCAGAGGCAACCGCTCGTTGAGGTCGTTGCGCCAGAGATGAACGGTACTGCTGTCGGACCAATCGGCACCGAACAGGTCCACGTCGCCGTCACGGTCGAAGTCGGCGGCCTTGATGCTGTGACTCGACGTGTTCGCGATGCTCTGCGCCGTCCACTCCGTACCTCGCCCGCCCGTACCGACGTTGGTGTACAGGACGACGGCCGGGTTCGCCCCCTGATGCATGGCGGCGGTGGCCAGGTCGAGATCGCCGTCGTTGTCGAAGTCGGCCAGTTGCAACGAATGGTGTACGGCTTCCACGTCGTCAGCGACCACGTGTTCGATCCACTCCGTGTTGTCGCGCGGATCGCTCGGGGCCTCGAACCACGAAATGCGATAGCCTTCCCCCGCCGCTTCCGACGGCGTCAGCGCGATGTCGATCCGACCGTCGCGGTTGATATCACCCGTGGCCACGATGGTGTCCGGCTCGGTCCAGGAACTGGTGTACGCGTGCGGCGCCCACGTACCGCCGATGATGTCGCGAGGATTCTCGAACCACACGCCGTTGACGATGACGTCCGGATCGCCGTCGCGGTCGATATCCGCCGTGGCCAGCCCCTCGCCCGTAGGCACGCCGGCAGTGATGGATGCTCGCACCCATGTCTGCGGCCCGTCCTGGCGCCACACTTGAATGGCGTTGCCCTGACCCTCCTGGAGCCGGGTCACCAGATCGAGATCGCCGTCGAGGTCGAGATCCACCAGTTCCAGATCATGGGCTCGCGGTTCGCCGATGGTATGTCGCGCCCAATCCGCCCCGTCGCCGAGATTCTCGAACCATTCGATGCCCGCGTCGGAGCGATACCACGACGAAATCACGATGTCGTTGTCGCCATCGTTGTCGATGTCACCGACGGCCGCATCCGTGCTCCAGCCGCCCAGCGTGGAAATGACATGCCTCGTGCCGGCGGGCATTTCGTACCACACGAGCGGTTGCCCCTCGGTCGCCCCGGCCACGATGGCATCAGGGTAGCCGTCGCCGTTCAGGTCGCCGACCGCCTTGATGTGCATGCCGTAGTACTGCTCGCCGCGCGGGCCGGCAGCATCGAGCACGATGGCCGCGAACGGCACCACGCCGTCCGCCCGTGCCTGGGCCGGCCCGACAAATGATCGCTCAACGCTCCAGAAGAACGCCCCGACCACCAAACACACCAGGACGGCCGGTCCATGGTTCGGTTGAGTTCGCATGCCGATGCTCCCCAGTCGTTTCCGACTTCGTGTCAAGCCTAAGCACGAAACGTGCACGCCGGTGCGTGGAAGGGCAGGTCAAGGAGGATTGCAGCTACCAGGACACATGGGATGCCGGCAGATGGGCCGGGCGGGAGTCAGCCTGAGGTAACATTTTTCAGGCACGTGACGGCACAGCAGACGCGCCGGTGTACCGTATGTGCGATACGCGGATCGACCGCATCGGGCGCCGTAGACGCACGCGTCGATCGGCCAAATACACCGGAATCGGAGTGCGTAAACCAATGGCTGGTCCCCGATAGCCGTCATCGTACCCCGCGAACAGGATTGCGTCTGGAGACGCGAAGTCCCCTGAGCATAGACCAGCCCGGACTGGGAAGGAATGGGCAGCGTACTTAAGCCGGCATCGGGCTGACAGTGAAAAGTGGCGCGACGAAATGCTGCACGCTGGGGGGCGGGCGGATGCCCCCGGTGGCGCTAGCGGATGGATTCCAGCCAATCGCGCGAGCAGGCGGTGACGCGCAAGCGATTGAGTCCACCGATTCGCTTGTCGCCCGCACAGTACGAGAGGATCATGCGATCGCCGATGAAACTGATGGACGTGTAGCAGTACCAGCCGTCGGGATCATTTTCGATGATTCGCGCGGGCGACCAGGTTCGGCCGTCGTCCCGGCTGATGGACACGGCCAGCGGCGTGCGTAAACGCGAAGGCCGGTCGGCGACGGCCGAGTGGTCATTCCACACGCACACCAGATCGCCGCTCCAGGCAATGCGCCGAATGCTCGCGGGACTGTACTGGGCCGAGATCAGCGGGCCGGGCTCGGGCGTACTCCAGTGTTCGCCGCCGTCGACCGAGAACGACACGTACTGGCGGTCGGTGCTGGTGCGCAGCCACATGCAGATACGTCCGTCCTTCAGCTCGACGACGCCCGGCTCCTGCAGCACGACCGACAGGTCGGCGGGAGGCGGCACGGTCTCGGCGGCTCGCCGCCACGTCCGCCCTTCGTCATCGGACAGAAACGCGACCGGTGTCGCTTTGGGCGACCACGTCTGCCGCGTGCCGTCACTGCATGGATGCAGCGCGGCGGGCACGATCAGCCGACCGGCCGAGGTCCGGATGACGCGGTCGTTGTTGACCACGTGGTAGCCGTCCACGACGGTGACGCGAACGGGTTCGCTGAGCGTTCTGAACTCGTCGCTCGTGCGCCGCACGAACATGTGCAGGTTGTCCCAACCCCGGCGCTCGAGATAGAACAGCAGCCACTCGCCGCCGGGCAGTTGGACGGTGCTGACGGACATCACGTTGTCGGCGCCAGCCCGCGGGATGAGGACGCGGCCCTCGTCCCAGGTTTTCCCCGCCGCGTCCGCGGTCCGCAGGACGATGTCCGCCTGGGCGTGGTCCTGGGCCCCACCGGTAAACCGGGTGTAGATCAGGCCCAGCCGGCCGTCCTGAAACTCGATCACATCGCCCTCGCTGTGGCGGGGGTACTGGGGGGAAGGCTCGATGGTCAGCAGCGGCTCGGCGGCCAGTACGGGCGCTATGACCGCCCAGGACATTATGACGCTCGTTCGTAGGTTCATGCTATCACGCTCTTTGAGAAAGGAAGCCCGGCCACCGGACAGGGCCGTGTGCCCCGGCCGGTCGAGAGCCGACCGTACCCGTCAGCGTACCGCCGGGGCGAAGGCCCGGCAACGCGCCAATCCGCCGCGAAGGCTTGTTTGTCCACCCGGGGGTTTCTATATTGGTGTTGTCAGGCGGTTGGCGACGCACCTGAACGCGTCCGGTGTCGGGAGGGCCTGCTCAGGGTCATCCCCAGAAACGCCTGACTCCCATCTTCGTGAGCGTATGAGTCGTGGTTTTCGGCTGACCCTCGACGGGGCTGCATCCCCGTGGAGGCAGAGGTGGTGCATATATGGCATTCGACATGAAGAAGTTCATGGCGGTCGGCACGAAAGTCCGAATCAACGAGCCCATGGACGTTCCCGAATACTCGGCCTGGGACGACGATCACGGCCGCACGTCGGCGGCCCTCAAGAAGCGACTCCAGGGCATGTTCTTCCGTGGCGACCGCAAGCTCGTCGCCGAGATCGTGTACGTGGCCAAGGAATCGGAACGCGAGCGGCTCCGCCGCAAGGGCCTGGTCAAGATCCGCATCAAGGATCAGGCCGGCTCCATGCTCACCATCACCGCCGATCCCAAGACCCTCGTGCCGTGCAACTGAGCGCGACAGCGTGCGACGGCGCGACGGTCAGACGGTGCGCGCAGATGACACGTGAGCGCGTCGAGGCGCCTCCCTTTCCGACAAACCGCGAGCGGATTGCATGTCATCCACGCCGGCGGCATAACAGGAATGCCGCCGAGCAGCACAGCAACAGCGCCCCGGTGGCCGGCTCGGGTATCCCCACAAAGGGATGATTGTGAAACTCGCCGCCGTTCTGCTGAATGGCGTTGAAAGCGATGGTGTTCCCGTCAAACGACCCGCCAGACAGACTCACGGTCGCATACGGAGCCAGTACGCTGCCAAGCACCGCGATGTGCTTCGCGTCGATGCTGGTCGATTCGAAGAAGTTGTAGAGCACGTGTGCCTGATCGACACCGTGCAGCGACAGCCCGCCCTGCATCGAGTGGCTCGAACCGGGGATATTGATGATCAGTGTCGATCCCGCCGGAGCCGTGATCTGGCGGTCGGAGGCGGCCGCCCAGTGCGCCGGGTCGATCGTCACCACATTCAGCACCGGATCGTCGGCGACGATGTTCAGCGTACTCCACTGGTACCACGATGACCCGTTGGCCGGGAGACTGGCGAGTTCCGCCGCCAGATCTCGAACATGAGCCGCTGCCGCCGCAAAGTCGATCGGATTGCCTTGGCTGATCGTGTTCGGAGGTAGCGTGCTCGGCGCGTTGATGACCTGTCCGCCATACACCGTGTTTCCGCCGTAGACTTGCCACTTGCCGATGGCGTTGAGGTCGTTCCCGACGACGAGATGATTTAGGGTCCCGTGCGAGTCGGGGCTGCGAGATCCCACGCTGTACCACTGCATGGTCGCGTTGCGTCCGGCCGCCAACCGGCCTTCCGTGTCTCCACCGATCGCGTCGAGGTCATTGAGGATGAACGCGTTGTATTCTCCGGCCACGCCGAAGATGGTTGCATGCGCCCAAGCCGATGCGAACAGGCAGACTGCACCGATCGCGGCACACAGGAGGAAATGCCGTTTCATGCTATCTCTCCCACATTCCATCTTTTTCAGAATTTTGACACAATCCCCGGCGAGCTGAGCGAAATGTAAGATGTACAATTTCGTGTGGCAAACGACTGCGTCATGACCACTTTCTTCCGAGCTATCAGCCCCATAGTCCCAGGCCGGTTAGTGGTTCTCCCTCGGTCTCCGGAAGGTACGACCTCGCGGGCGTAGTTCTTCGCTCAGCCTGGTTCCGTATCGAGCACCGATCGGAGCAGGAAGCCAGTCGTCCATCGGCCCAAGCCGAACGCATAGAACCACAGAGCCGCGGAGGCACAGAGAGATCGCCTGTCAGGTGCAAGCTGTCAGCGCTCAGCTCTCAGCCGTCAGCCGGATGATTGGCTCGCAGCTCACAGCCCACAGCTCAGAGCTCACCCGACGTCCGAGAAGCCCGATGGCACCGTGGGATGCGTTGCTTGCCGCCTATCCCGGTTCGGTTACCATGTCGCCATGCCGGAAAAAGGCGTCATGGTGCACAGCCTGAAGGAAGCATCGCTATACCTGATGCTCGTTCGCTGCAGCGCGTGCGCGGACGTGGTTGTCCCCACGTCAGTGGCGGGGCAGCCGGACGCGGGGTCCGTGCTGGAGGTGCCAGTGGCGTGCCGATCGTGCGGTCGTGCCGATCGCGTGCGGCTCGACCTGAGCCGGGTGGATCCGGCCGAGGCGGCGATGGGGCTGGCCGGGTGGGCGGAACTGGCCCAGGCCGGCAACGCTCCGCCGATCAACCGGACGGGCCGGGTGTCGCGAGCCATCGACGTGGCCGGCTGGCTGACGCTCCACAAGATGCTCTCGGCCAACGCCAAGGCGCGGGCGGAACAAGCGGTCTCACTCGCGGACCGGACAGTCGCCCGTCAACTGCAGCTCCAGGCCGGCGAGTGCATCGAGGAAGCGCTGAAGTTCTACGATGCCGATAACGACCTGCCGCCGGAGGACGCGTTCTTCACCGAGGAAGGCCGCCGGCAGTTTCGTGAGCAGCCGGATCTGTTCCTGCGGAGTCGGCTGGTGAGTCTGCGCGTGAGTTCGATGGTAAAGAAAAGCTATGAGGTGTGAGCTGTGAGCCAGAATGGCCAGGGAACGTGCGGCTTCGTCATTCGGCGTTCCTGTTGAGCATTCGTCATTCGGATTTCGTCATTCAACCTTGGGAGTTCCCATGACCGATCAAGAGCTGTTTCAGGCCATTGCTTCTGCCGCACTGCTCCGCGGTGATTTCACGCTGCGTTCGGGTCGCAAGAGCAAGTACTATCTCGACAAGTACCTCTTCGAGGCTCAGCCGGCCATCCTGCGGGAGCTGGGCGAGCGCTTCGCTCAGCGGCGGTCAGCGGCGACCACGCGGATCGCCGGTGCCGAGCTGGGCGGCGTGGCCCTGGCGGCCTCGGCGTCGATGGCCAGCGGCCTGCCCTTCGTGATCATCCGCAACGCCAAGAAAGACTACGGCACGCAGAAGATGTACGAGGGCAAGATCGAGGCTGGCGACGTGGTGCTTCTCGTCGAGGACATCGCCACCACCGGCGGGCAGGTGCTCGAGGCGGCCAAGGTGATCACCGGCCTGGGTGCCAAGGTCGAGAAGATCGTGGCGGTCATCGATCGACAGGAAGGAGCCCGCGAGAACATCGAGGCGGCGGGCTACGTGTTCGAGTCGCTGATGACCAAGACGGATCTGGGAATAGACGAATGATGGAAAAAGCTATCAGCTATCAGCTATCAGCTGTAAGCAGGCGAAGAGCTATAGGCTATAGGCTGTTGGCTGTAAGCCAGACGGTGATGGTCGGCTGCTTCTGGCTGCTGGCTGGGTGCTCGCAATCGAACGCGACGAGTGAGCGGGCGACGCCGACCGACGAGCCGTTGCACGTGCGAATCCTGGAGACGTTCCAGTTGTCGGACGCCGACGCCTGGATCTTCCGCACGCCCGAGCTGTGGACCGTCGCCGACGAACAGGGCCGTCGCTACCTGCAGATGCACGAGCCCCCGGCCCGGCCCATGCTACCGGGCATACGGCGGCCGCAGGAGTATGCGATCTACGCCCCCTACGAGTTCCGCTCGTTCTCGCTGTCCTGCTTCGTGCGAGTGGACCGCGATCCGGCGACCAAAGCCCGCGATGCCGTCATCATCTTCGGCCGCCAGGACGACACGCACCTCTATTACGTGCACTTGTCCGGCTTGTCGGACGGCGTTCATAACACGATCATCCGAGTGGACGGTCAAACCCGCCAGCGGATCCTGCCCGACAATTTCCACCCCGCGCCGGTCATGACCGACCGCGAGTGGCACAAGGTGGACGTGCTGCGCAACGCCGACACGGGACTCATCCAGGTCTACGTGGACGCATACGACGAGGCGACGGCTCGGCCCTACTTCGAGGTCACCGACCGCACGTATGAGTGGGGCCACCTGGCCCTGGGCTCGTTCGACGACTTCGCCAGCTTCGCCCAGATTCGCATCGAAGGCGAGGCTCGCAAGCCGGCTACCCCGCCCACCGCGGACCGCGCCGCCCCGGCCTCGCAACCGGAATCCGCGACGGCTGCGCCGAAACGGATACAATAGCCCGCATGCTTGATTCAAACGCCCGCATCCTGGCCCTGGAGACGTCCGGCCAAACCGGCAGCGTGGCCATCGGCACGGCCGACGGCGTCATCGCCGCCGAGCAGTTGCCCGTCGATGTGCGCCATGCGTCGGAGCTCATGCCGGCCGTGCAGCGGCTCATCGCTCAGCCGGGCTGGGCGCCCGACTCCATCACCGACGTGTTCATCTCCATCGGCCCGGGCAGCTTCACCGGTTTGCGCATCGCAGTGAGCGTGGCCCGCACGCTGGCGTGGTCGATCGGGGCCCGGATCGTCGCCGTGCCCACCATGGATGCGCTGGCCCGCAACGCCCTGCTCGCCGATCCGCCCCCCGCTCATGTGGCCATGATCGTGGACGCAAAGCGCGCTCAGGTGTACACGGCGTGTTACCGCATTGAACCTTCCGCGCCGGTTGATGCCTCCAGTTCCTCCGCGTCGTGGCGATGCGTCGAAGTCATCGGGGCATGCCTGGCCGAGCCGCGCGAGTTCCTCTCGCGATGCCCGCATCCGGTATCGGTGCTGGGTGAAGGCATCCCGCGTCATCGCGCAGCCATCGAAGCCGCCGGGGCGCAGATTCTTCCCGAATCGCTGTGGGCCGGGCGGGCGCAAGCGGTCCTCGCCGCCGGCTTGGAAAAAGCCCGGGCAGGAGCATTCACGCCGGCCCGCGAACTGGTCCCGATGTACATCCGTCGGCCCGAAATGGAAGAACGCTGGGAAGCACGTCAGGCCGCCGCCCGTCAGGCCAACTCCTGAAGAACTGCAACCTCCCTGTACATCATCACGGTGTTCACCGGATGCGTGTACGGACCCGCGTCGAATGGCTCCACCTCCGCTTTCCGGGAGTCACGTAAGAGTTGCCCGGAAAATGTGGATTCGGTCACCACGGCCTATACTCGAACGTCTGCATCCGGGTTTGATCCGCACGAGTGAGCAACCGTGATGCCGTACCCGGTGTTCTGCGCAGCGATCTGCTGCCTGGGGCCACACATGGAGACACAGAGAAAACCGGTTACCGGAAAAAGCTGTCAGCTATCAGCTTTCAATTGTCAGCCAGATCAGGTATTCGCCAGAGGTCTGGCTCACAGCTCATAGCTGACAGCCTTCGTACTACAGAGGCTTCGTCCCATGCGTATCGCCTCTGCCGCGAGGAACCTGCAAGACGATCATGTAACCGGACCCATGGTGGTGCCGAGTCTGATGGGCAGGTTCGTACATCGGCTTCCAACGACTCTGGTCCGACTGATTCGCGAGCATCCAGTGATCAGCGCCGGTATCGCGGTCAGTGTGCTTGTGGTGGCACTGATGTCGCACGATGTGAGCCGCAGCCGCCTTATCCGTCCGACGTCGCTGCAGGCTTCGCACCTGGCGAACGGCTCAGCCGCTCCGGCCGTTGATTCGGGCCCCACCACGGCCGCCCTCGGCGGGCCAACAACCGGGCCAAGCACTGCTCCTCTCCCAGCCACGCAGTCGTCCAGCTCCATCCCGCTCGAAGACAGCGGCATCCGACTGCTCGGGGCTGGCGCCGTCGCCTGGGGTGACTACGACAACGACGGCGACCTCGATCTGATCATCTCCGGGCGCACGAACAACCAGTCGATGACCGCGCTGTACCGTAACGACGCGGGCACGTTTGCGCACACCAATGCCCAGTTTGTAGCCACATGGAACGCTTCCGTTGCGTGGGGCGACGTCGATCTGGACGGCGATCTCGATCTGGCCATCGCGGGCCAAACCGCGACCGGCCCTGTCTGCCGCGTGTACCAGAACCATGGTGGAGCCTTCACCGACCTTCACGCCGCCACGACCGGAGCGGGGTTCGCGTCGCTGGCCTGGGCGGACATGGACAACGACGGGCAGCTCGATCTGGCCGTCGCCGGATCCAACCTCGTCCGTGTCTACCGCAATCGCGACGGCATCTTTGAACCCACCGCCGCCAGCCTCGGTGGAGCTCAGTTCGGCGCGGTGGCCTGGAGCGATTGCGACGGCGACGGCGACTATGACTTGGCTGTCGCAGGGGAACACAACACCGGCGCCAAGCTCGAGGCTGTGGGCCGGTTGTTTCGCAATCAGGGCGAGCATGAGTTCACGGAGGTGGACGCGGACCTTCCGTCACTGGCCAACGCCTCACTAGCCTGGGCGGACTACGATGCCGACGGCGATCCGGATCTGGCGATCTGCGGCTTCCGGCCCGAAGGCGCGATCTGTCGCGTGTACCGCAACGACGGGGCCGACACCTTCACCGACATACTGGCCGGCCTGACCGGCGTCGGCGCGGGCGCTCTTGCCTGGGGCGATTACGATAATGATGGAGACCCCGATCTGGTCGTCTCCGGCTTCCACTACATCGAAGACGAAAGCGGAGCGGGCGAGCAAGTCTGCCTGACTCGACTCTACCGCAACGAAGGCAACGACCAGTTCACCGCGGTGGACGTTCCGCTGGAGCCCGTGCATTACGGCTCGCTGGCATGGGGCGACTACGACAATGACGGCGATCTCGACCTGGCGGTCAGCGGATTCGATTGCAGCTACCAGCCCATCACCCGCATCTACCGCAACAACGCCGCGGTGGCGAACGCGCCGCCATCGCCTCCGGGCAATCTCACGTCGGAGATCGTAGGCGATGCCGTCACGTTTCGCTGGACGGCAGCCCATGATGCCGAAACGCCGGCGGCCGGCTTGCTCTACCAGCTTCGCGTGGGCACTCGACCCGGCCGGGACGATGTTCACACGGGCATGGCCGACTTGACCTCGGGCTGGAGGCGGACGGCAGGCCCGACCGGCGCGCATCAGGGTTTGTCGTGGACGCTCCGCGGGCTGACCAACCCACCCTACTACTGGAGCGTCCAGGCGGTCGATGCCGCCTACGCAGGCTCGGCCTGGGCGCCCGAAGCCGTTGCGAATTGGTCGCGAGTTCACAACGCCACCCAGGGCACGTGGCACCCGACCATCCAGGAGGCCATCGACAGCGCCAACTATGGCGACGAAATCGTGCTGAGCCCGGGGGTCTACAGCGGTCCGGGGAACTGGGAGATCAACCCGAACAGCGAGCTGCCGCCGGAGGATATTCGCGAAGTCACCATCCGTAGCGTCGATCCGTCGGACCCGCGAGTCGTGGCTGCCACGGTCATCGATTGTGCCGCGCCGCCCGCGCGAGTGCCCCGGCGAGCGTTCCAATTCGTCTCCGGCGAGGGTACCAACATGGTTCTGGCCGGCCTGACCATCCGCGGCGCCAGGGCGGCAGCGGGCGGAGGAACCTCGGCCGACGGCGGCGCCATCCGGTGTGTGGCCAGCAGTCCGACCATTCGCCACTGTGTCTTCGACACGTGTGCAAGTCCTGCCCGCGGCGGCGCGATCGCCATCCTCGGATCGCATACGCACATCGCTCCGGACATCCGCGACTGCATCTTCGTGGGAAACCGCGCCGAATCGGGCGGAGGCGCCGTGTATCTCGCGGATACGCACCTCACCTTCCAGAGTTGCACGTTTCAAGGCAACAGCGCCGGGGATGGGGGCGCGGTCCTGGTTGAAGCGAATACGTCACGGGAGATTTGGTGGCGCAACTGCGCATTCGACGCCAACCACGCCAGCCAGCGAGGCGGAGCCGTCTGTACAGGCCCGGACATCGCGACATACGTGCAAAACTGTACCTTCACCAACAACGTGGCCCAGGAAGGCGGCGGGCTGCGCATCCTGTCGAGCGCCGGCGTCGTGCTGACCAACTGTATTCTGTGGGCCAATCGTGACGCCGGCGGAACCGGCGAGACCGCACAGATCCGCGCAAATCAGAATGCCTTCGTAAACTATTCGCACGTGCAGGGCTGGACGGGTCTGATGAACGGACTGTTCGCCACCGGACGGGACCCCCTCCTGTTGGACGTGGACGGACCGGACGACGACCCGGCCACCTGGCAGGACAACCGGTTGGGGCTCACGCGGTTTTCGCTCTGCATCAACGGAGCCGACCCGGGCCTGAGCTACGACGGGCAGACCGATGCCGCCGGCCAGCCGCGGGTGTATGCCTGCCAGGCGGATATTGGGGCGTACGAGTCGGCGTTCTCATGGCCGCCGGCCGACCTCGACAGTGACTGCCACGTGGATGCCAGCGATCTGGAAATCCTCGTTCCGTGCAGCACCGGCGCCGGCGTCCCGGTTTACGAGCCGGCCTGCATGGATGCGGATCTGGACACGGACGGCGACGTCGATGCGGACGATTTCGCCATCTTCCAACGCTGTTGGAGCGGCCCCGACCACTTTTCAATCCGCACCTGCATGGATTAGTGCCTCGGTGAACGGGCGTCCCGCCCGCCTCTCGTTCATCAGGAAGCACCATCCTGAGCAATGCAGGGTCGCATATCTCTCCCTATAGATCAGTCTGTTCGCATTCGTCTTTTTGTCCGCAGATTGACGCAGATGACACGGATTTAGAAGAGCGTCCGCTTAGCGCGCTCCCTGCGGATGGTATGCTTGTCCGGCGGCTTGTCTACCGGCCGAAGGCGGGTAAGATGCCCGCCCCCCCAACACAAAATCTGCGACAACCTGCGCAATCTGCGGACAGCTCCGCTTCGCAGTGTGCGAGGCGGCGAAAGCGCGGTGCTGCGCACGCGGTTCAGTTGTGGTCGAGAACCGTTTTGATCAGCCCGACCACGCCGGTGAGCAGAAGGCTGAAGATGAGCAGAAACAGCAGGACGGCCACGCAGAAGATAACCAGCGGCCAGGCCGTGCTGAACACGCCGGTATCGGACTTGGTGACCTGGGCGAAGATGAAAGCGATCACGCCGAACAGGGCGATCGCCCCGAGCGAACCACGAAGATTGCCCGTGAGCGGGGCCATTCGCACGGTCAGGCAGACAACCAGGTACAGGAACAGCAGCGTGTGCCAGTCGTGCAGGTCGCTGGCCCGGACGACCGCCACCAGGTGTTCGACCAGATTGAGCGTCCCGCGAATCGTATCGAAGAAGGCGGGCAGACTGATGGGCAAGAGCGTGTGATTGAACTGGACCTGCCGCATGGCATCCACGAACGGCGTGCCGAAATACCGCGCCGTCCAGTAGATGGCGACCGCGCAGCCGGCCATGGGCAGCAGCGCGAGAATGATGGAGCCCACGATCGGCACCTTGCTTTGCGTGGGCTCGCCGGTCTGCGGCTCGCAGGATTCGTTGTCCTTGACCAGCGTGGTGTTGTTGACCGTGCCGCCGGTCACCAACGTCCCCACGATGTAGCCCAACTGAGCGACGAGCGTGCCGGGCAACAGGAGCGAGTTGACGATCTTGGGCTGGACGAGGCTGCTCCACAACCGGTGCACGCCCAGCGCCGAGAACACGATCACCGACAGCCAGAACGTCATCGCCGCATATTCCATGGCTTCTCCTCCGGCGCGCACGGGGATTGTCCGCGCGCAACTCGTGCTGACATATCGGCCAACCGGGTCGAGAAAATTGAGCGGATCCGCCGCTTGCGGCATAGCGGCACGCCCCAGCCGGCGAGACCGCGGGCTTGGCGGTCAAGGCTTTGCAATACACGAACGTTGCCGCCCGCACCCTGTCCCGCACGCCCGCCGGCTGGATCAAAAACCGGGCGGCAAGTCAAGCAAAAACCGGCAATTTCCACGGGGATTCGGACAATGCAAATTCCCCGCGCAATTGTTGAAAAACGATTTGCCCATGGGCCAAACGTGACGTATATAATTGGGTGACTGGAGTGATCAGACTCGCGTAAGCTTGCACGGGGGAAGAGATTACCGCGATCTGAGCCAGAACTCATTTCGCGAATCTCACTTGTGAAAACGAATCGCGAGTCGGATTTGACAGTCGCGCATCGGTGCAGATGACTTCGGCAGATCCTGTCGGAGACAAAGGTCGGGGGCTGAGACAGCGTGTGACTGTCTCTGTCATATGCCCGGTTCTTCTGTAAGGAGCAGCTTACTGGGCAAGGATGAGTTTGGACATATGGATCGAGCCGCTTATGCGGCAATCTAATTTGATGAGCCCCGAGTGGGCCCGGGCACTTGGTTCGTGCAGGCCGACGAACACAAGAGCCAAACTAAAGACGACAACGGCGAACCACGGTTAACAAACCCGGGTATCGCCGTTGGTCGTTTTTACGCGCGTTTTGAAGCCGTTGAGGTGGACCAGCGTGGCCTGCGTGGGCTTTTTCGAGAAGTGTGCTTACTGACGAGGGACTGAGACGGCGGGGTCAAGCCCCGCCGCTCGCTAGCGGGATCGGTCTCTGAGAAAGAAGCTCGGCTCACAGCTCATAGCCCATAGCTTATGGCGCTACTGCGGACGCGTGGCGGCAGGCGGTGCGGCGGTCTGGCCGGCAAGACGCTCGGCGATTTCGTTCAGCATCATCCGTTCGGCGTGCCGGTCGCGCCCCACCGCCACCCAATCATCCTCGGTCAGCGTCTGAGGGCCGGTGACACGATCGGTCTGCACGGCGGCCGGCCGGTCGTCCCCCCGCTGCGGCACGAAGGCTCCACGTTCGGCAACATCGAGCCGCTGCACCTGCACGGCACAGCGAACCAGGACCGAATCACCGCGTTCCACGAGCTGGAGGCGAGCCACCTGGCGCCGGCGACCGTGAGCCCCGGACAGCACTTCGCGCACACCCGCCTGCTCGTCGTCGGCCCGTTCGGACACTTCCAGCGGCCGCGAGATCAGCAGGGTCCCTGTCGAAGCGGTCCTATCCAGCCGAAACTTCTCCGTGAACACCTCCGCCGCCACCGGTCGAACCGTCGCGATACTCACGCCGGGAATGCGAACTGTGGAAAACTCGACCGGCTCCTGCTCGGCCGAACGCCCCGACGGACGAATCAGTTCATCGCAACCCGCGAAGACCGCAACCGACGCGACCAGGAGAATGCGAACAGTCCGGGCGAGGCCTAGAAGTGCCATAATTGAGTCTCTCCAATCCGCTGGCGGGCAAGTCCGCGCCATATCCGCGGACTCCTGTCGTGCCAACTCCCGGCACGGCATTATGCGAGCCGCGACATTTTAGTCAAGAAAAGGCTTGATCCCGAAGGAGCTTCGTAAAGCTCGTTTGCTCAAACCGCCGAAGGCATTCAACGCTTTCTGGCTCAAGCCGGTGTTCCGCGGTATTCTTTTCCGGCATGAGACGGTTTTTCGCGCCGACGCTGTTCAACCTTCTGGCCCCGGGCGTGGGCCTGGTCATGCTGGGCCGGCCGTGGATCGGCCTGGCGCTGTCGGCGAGTTTTCTGATTGCCGCCGAGCCGGCCATCCTCGGGCTGATCTCGCTTCCGGGGAGCATCCCCCGTACGTTCGGCTGGGCAGCCTTGGCCGCCGCCGGGGCCGTATGGGTGATCGGCCAGGGGCTGCTGGCGGCTCGAATTCGCTTCCTGCGAAGCCCGGAACTGCCCCGGGAAATAGCCATCCTGCACCGGCTGGCCCGCCGCGCTCTGAGCCGCTCGGATTTCGCTGCGGCCCAGGCCGCCATCGCACTGGCCCTGTCCATCGACGATGCCGATGCGACGTCGCACGTGCTGCGTGCCCGGGCCCTGAGCGGCACCGGGCGGCAGGCAAAGGCTCGCCGAGCCTGGCTTCTGGCCCGCCGCCTGGACACGGACGGCAAGCATACCGAAGAGATTGCCCAGCACCTGGGTCCCGCCGAGTAGCCATGAACCCCTATAACCCCTGTGCGTTTGAAACTCCGTGTACGATAGAAGCTTAGATCGATTGCCGTTCCTGATGACATACGGCCGAAATGGCACAATTCAACTGCTTATCTAACCGATATATGTGATGACTGCAGGGCCGGCTTGATGCGCCCAACGGCACCGAGCCGGGATGGACGCGTACGGGTTGCGCATTGGTTGCTGTATCCTTGCCGTCAATGCTAGAATCCCCAGCGTATCGATTGGAGGCACTACCCGGTGTTTTTGCGGAACACAATGCCCGGGTATTCGCCTACAATGGAGTAAATAATTGGGGGTCGTGGACTGCGGGGATGTTTCCCCGGCCTAGCATTCTGGTGAAAGAGGCGACACAGAACAGGCAGAACATGGCGCACGCATCACCGGCACGGCGGTGGACGCGAAGGCGGCATTGAGGAGAGCACGATGTTCGAACGGTTTACCGATCGCGCCCGCAAAGTCATGGCCCTGGCCAACCAGGAGGCCCAGCGCTTCAACCACGAGTACATCGGCACAGAGCACATCCTGCTGGGGCTGGTCAAAGAGGGATCGGGCGTCGGTGCCAACGTGTTGAAGAACCTGGAGGTGGACCTGCGCAAAGTCCGCCTCGAGGTGGAAAAACTGGTCAAGCGTGGTCCGGATATGGTCACCATGGGCAAGCTGCCCCAGACTCCCCGGGCCAAGAAAGTCATCGAATACGCCATCGAAGAGGCTCGCAGCCTGAACCACAACTACGTGGGGACCGAGCATCTGCTGCTCGGCCTGCTCCGCGAGCAGGATGGCGTGGCCGCCCAGGTCCTCATGAATCTCGGACTCAAGCTCGAGGACGTGCGCGAGGAGGTGCTGAACCTGCTCGGCGCCGGGATCGAGTCGGAAGAGCCGCAGTCCGGTGGCCCGGTTGGCGAACCCAAGAAGGGCAAGAGCAAGACGCCGGCCCTGGATTCTTTCGGCCGCGACCTGACCGAGATGGCTCGCGAAGGCAAGCTGGATCCGGTGATCGGACGGCAGCGCGAGATCGACCGCGTGATCCAGATTCTCTGCCGCCGCCAAAAGAACAACCCGGTGCTGCTGGGCGAGGCCGGCGTGGGCAAGACGGCCATCGTCGAGGGGCTGGCCCAGAAGATCGTCAATGGCGAGATCCCCGAGATCCTGGCCGACCGTCGGATCGTCGTGCTCGACCTGGCCATGATGGTCGCCGGCACGAAGTACCGCGGGCAGTTTGAAGAGCGCATCAAGGCGGTCATGAACGAAGTCCGCCGGGCCCGCAACGTCATTCTGTTCATCGACGAACTGCACACGCTGGTCGGCGCGGGCGGAGCCGAGGGCGCCATCGACGCGTCCAACGTGCTCAAGCCGGCGCTCAGCCGCGGCGAGATCCAGTGCATCGGGGCCACCACGCTCGACGAGTACCGCAAGTACATCGAGAAGGACGGGGCCCTTGAGCGCCGCTTCCAGCAGATCATCGTCGAGCCGCCCAGCCGTGAGGAGACCATCCTCATCCTCAAGGGGCTTCGCGATCGGTACGAGGCTCACCACCGCGTGCAGATCACGGACATCGCGCTGGACCAGGCGGTCGAGCTGTCGGACCGGTACATCACCGGCCGCGTGCAGCCCGACAAGGCCATCGACGTGATCGACGAGGCCGGCGCCGCCGTCCGCCTGAAGACCATGACCAAACCGCCGAATCTCACCGAGATCGAGCGGGAGATCGAACGGCTGCTCATGGAGAAGGACGAGGCGGTCAAGAACGCCGACTACGAGCGAGCCGCCGAGCTCCGCGACAAGGCCGAAGTCGCCCGGGCCAAGAAGGAAGAAATGCAGCGCGAATGGCGGGACCGGGCCAAAGAAGTGGACGGCGTCGTCGATGACGAGGTCATCGCTGAGGTCGTCTCCGGCATGACCGGCATCCCGCTTACCCGGCTGGAGAAGAACGAGGTCGAACGGCTGCTCAAGCTGGAGGAGTACCTGCAGAAGCGGGTCATCAGCCAGCACGAGGCGATCAGCGCGGTGGCCCGCGCCGTCCGCCGGTCGCGCAGCGGCCTGAAAGACCCCAACCGGCCGATGGGCAGCTTCATCTTCATCGGGCCGTCCGGCGTGGGCAAAACCTACCTGGCCAAGACGCTGGCCGAATTCATGTTCGGCGATCCGGATGCTCTGGTCATCCTGGACATGTCCGAATTCATGGAGAAGCACAACGTCAGCCGGCTCATCGGCGCGCCTCCGGGCTACGTCGGGTACGAAGAGGGTGGCCAGCTCACCGAGCGCATCCGCCGCCGGCCCTATTCGGTCGTCCTCCTCGACGAGATCGAGAAGGCGCACCCGGACGTGTTCAACATGTTGCTGCAGATCATGGAAGAAGGCCGATTGACCGACAGCTTCGGTCGGCACATCGACTTCAAGAACACGATCCTGATCATGACCAGCAACATCGGCGCCGACCGCATCACCAACCAGGCGGAGTTCGGCTTCGCCAAGCGTGACGAAACGGTCGGCTACGAGAAGATGAAGAACGTCCTGCAGTCCGAGGTCGAGCGGTACTTCCGGCCCGAGTTCATCAACCGCGTGGACGAGCTGGTGGTCTTCCACAAGCTGACGCACGACGACATGATCCACATCGTCGAGCTGGAGCTGGAGAAGGTGGCCAAGCGAGTGGCCGAGCGCGGATACATACTCGAGGTCGACCAGAGCGCCAAGGATTTCCTGATCGAGAACGGCACGGACGAGAAGTTCGGTGCCCGGCCGCTGCGTCGAGCCATCGAGAACCGCATCGAGGACCGGCTGAGCGAGGCGATTCTCCGCGGCGAGTACAAGCAGAAGGGCAAGATCCTGGTCACCGCCCGGCCGAACGCCGACGGCGACATGGAACTGGTCTTCGAGGGGCAAGGCGGCGGCGAAGAGCAGCCGGCCGAGCCTGCGGGGGCCGCCCCGGTCGGAGCCACGTCGGAAGCGACGTGACATAAGAGCTGTCAGCTTTCAGCTATCAGCTGTCAGCCAACAGACTTAGGTGCGAAGTAACCCCGGCGGGTCGCTCGAAAACGAGTGGCCCGCCGGTTTCTTATTGGGCCCGGTTCTCGATCACGCGGCTTCCCACTCGCGGGCGACGCGGTCAGCCACCGATTCGACCGTGTCGTCCTCCGTCACGTCCACGTAACGCAGATCGCGGAAGTGGCGCATCCAGGTGCGCTGGTGCTTGGCCAGATGACGCGAGTTGATTTTGATGCGCTCGACCGCTTCCTCCAACGTCAGTTCCCCGCGAAGGTGAGCGATGATCTCGGCATACCCCACGGCCTGAGCGGCCTGCGGCCCGATCCCTGCCGGTTCGGCGAGCAATCGCCGCACTTCGTCCACCAGGCCGGCTTCGACCATGCGGTGAACGCGGGCGTTGATGCGGCTGTGGGCCTGCTCGCGCGGCCGCCGCAACGCGACCATCCGGAAATCGTACGACGAGCGCGATGCCTCCCATTGCCGCTGCAATTCGCTGATGGGCGTGCCGCTCTTGTGGTAAACCTCGAGCGCCCGCTCGATCCGCCGCAGATCGTTCGGATGAATGCGCGCAGCGGCCTGCGGATCCACCTTCGCCAACTCGGCATGGATGGTTGCGGTGCCCTCGCGGGCCGCCCGCGCACGAATCTCCTGGCGAAACTCCGGATCGGCCGGTGGCCCCTCGAACACGCCCGACACCAGCCCGCGCACGAACATCATGGTTCCTCCGACCGCCAGGACGGGCTTGCCGCGGGCCGCGATATCGCGAATGGCGGCATCGGCCGCTGCCACGTAGCTGCCGAGGTTGAACGAGTCGGCCGGCTCGACGATGTCGATCAGATGATGCGGGATCTCACGGCGAGCCTCGGCCGACGGCTTGGCTGTGCCGATGTCCATTCGCCGATAAATCTTCATCGAATCGATCGAGACGATCTCGCCCCCCATGCGGCGAGCCAGCTCGAGCCCCACGCGGCTCTTGCCGCTGGCGGTGCAGCCGATCAGCATGTTCAACCGTATTGCCATTCACACTCCCAACCGTTGCAACAGACACGGTCCGCAAAAACAGTACGTGAGTCTACGGCCAGCCCGCCCCGGCTTCAAAGCGTGCCAACCTCGCCACTGACACCCCTAAGTCAAGCCGCCAGGCGGGCTTACAAACGTCGCCAGCCGCGCTCCCCTGCCAGGCTGACAGCCGCGGCTCGACTGAACCACGCGAACACACAAACACAAATCCCGACCCAGCAAGAACTTACGGCCCCGGCGATTCATTGGCACACCCGTTGCCATTACTCCCGGCAACGGAACTGGGAACGATCGGAATCGTCCGGTTCCGGATAAGGACCATGAAGCCCCGCCGGCTCGCCTGTTAGGGGCTTGCAAAATGCATTCGAGAGGAGATCAAGCCATGATGTTCCCGATCGCTCGTGTCAACGGCCGTCAGTTGTTCAACCAGTTGTCCTGCGACATGGATCGATTGTTCAACCAGGCGATGTCGCCGGTCGCGCGAGCTATGCCAGTCGATATCCACGAAGAAGGCGAGCGGTTCGTCCTGGAAGCGGAAGTTCCCGGCGTGACGCGGGAGGAGTTGGAGATCACAACGGAGAACGGCACGCTGACCATCGCCGTCAATCGCAAGGAGACCGACAACGGCTCGAACGGCAGCGAGTACCACGTCCGCGAACGCCGCTTCGGTAACGTGAGCCGGACGTTCCGCTTCCCGGAGACGGCCAACCTGGATGCAGTCGAGGCTTCCCTGAACAACGGCGTGCTCACGCTGCATGTGCCCAAGAAAGAGGAAGCCAAGCCGCGGCAGATCCCGGTGAGATAAGAAGCATTGAGCTATGAGCTGTGAGCTATGAGCGACATATATAGCTCACAGCTCACATTGGCTCCATGATTCCGCTGGGGCGGAAGAGTTGGTTTGGCCACAGAGCTCACAGAGTACACAGAGACGAGCACATCGAATCCTCCTCTCTGTGTCCTCTGTGAGCTCTGTGGTTTGACTGCCTGAGAAAGCTGTGAGCTATGTTGACAGCTGATAGCCGATAGCTGAGAGCTGACAGCGCTGCTTTCAGGTTTGCGTTCTCGTGCAGTTCTCGAAGACGATCGTCGCGTTGCGCTTGAGCATGGCCAGGCTCGCGCGTTTCATGGCACTGCCGGCCAGATGACGATCGTACTCTTCCTGCGACCAGCCTTGGATCACCCGTAGCGGCACACTCGGCGGCAGCGGGTTACGATCGTTCAGTCCGTAGGCCGGTTCGGCCACCTGCGGTGGCCTGCGGTTGAAGGGGCAGACATCCTGACAGATATCGCAGCCATAGAGCCAGTCGCCCATCCGCGGTCGCAGATCCGGATCGATGTCGCCGCGATGCTCGATGGTCAGATACGAAATGCACTTGCGGGCGTCCATCTGATGCGGCGCGGTCAGGGCCCCGGTCGGACAGGCCTCCAGGCATCGCGTACACGTGCCGCAATGATCGGTGGCCGGCGGCGTGGCGGCGAGTTCCAGCGTGGTCACGATCTCGCCCAGGAAGAAAAACGACCCGAACTCCTGGTTGAGCACCAGCGTGTTCTTGCCGATCCAGCCGACGCCCGCCGCAGCCGCCCACTCGCGTTCGAGGATGGGCGCCGTATCCACGCACACGCGCGACTCGAACGGCTCGTCCACTTGCTCCCGCAGTCTGTCTGCCAGGCGGTGCAGCTTCTTTCGCAGAACGCGGTGATAGTCCCGTCCCCAGGCATACCGGGCGATCCGGCCTCGCGGCTGGTCCTGGCCGACCGGGATTTGTCCTTTCTCATCGGTACCCGACCGTGAGGCGGCAACGTCGGCATCGCCAGTCGTCGTCGGCTCCTGCTGGCGATACACGTCGGCGACCACGATCACCGATCGAGCTCCCGGCAACAATTGCCGAGGATCGGCGCGGAGCTCGCGGTATCGGGCCAGATACTCCATTTCGCCCGCCCAACCCCGGGCCAGCCACTGCGCCAGGTAGTCCGCCCGAGGCACAGGTCCGGCCGTCGCCACGCCGGCCCGGGCCAAGCCGACCTCGGCCGCGAGACGCTGCACCAGGTTCGTCCGTTCTGCGGGCGTCATGCACCCGATGGTAGCCTCGCCGGGCGACTCGCTTCAACGATCCAACCGACCGAAACCGATTTCGCCAACACAGCAAACTCACCATGAGGGCTTCTACCCGTTTCACGTTCACCGGCTTGATCACACCGACTCCGAAACACCGTTGACACGGCCGGACCGATGTTCTACGGTGACAACCTTGCTTTTTTCGGTAGGCGCCCTTTCCCGCCGAGCTGAGTGCGAGCGGCGAGAGGGGAGACTGCAGCAGGCATGAGCAGCATGTTCAACTACGATTGGTTCACCGGGGCGGCCTTCGAGCGCCAGAAACAAGAGGCTCGGCTACGCTGCGCCCGCAAGAAGTTCCCCGACGTTCGTCCCGAGCAGGAGCAATCCCACAAGGGCTTCCAGACATTCCTGTCCGAGCTCGAGGTCCGCACGCTGATCTACCTCCGCGACGGGTTCAGCTACGAAATGAAGGAAATGGTGGACGTCGGGCTGACCAACTGGCTCACGTTCGAGTGCGAGCCGGTGGATGAGCACTACAAGGTGGGTGCGTTCGTGGTCTCGCTGGCGTACGACGAGATCGTGCGGGTGGAGATCTTCGCCGTTCATCCCAAAGAGAAGCCTGAGGACGTGCCGCTGATCACCGGTTTCCGCTCGAGCCCGGGTGACTCGTCCCGCGAGGACTCGCGCGAGCGCGAAGCCCAGTGACGGTGACGTTTGGGGGCGGGCCTACTGTCCGCCTCGTCCGTCTGCTGACACAGGACGGCCGGCGGCAACCCGCGTTCCACGCGCATCGCCGGCTGGACAAGCAGGCAGCACCGCGCACATACACCGGGACGACTGCATCGCCGGTGCAGACGCGTCGCTAGCCATAGAATCCTCCATGACTCCGATCATCGCCCAAGCGGAAACGGACTACCTCGTGGCCGCCGTCCTCGTGTTCGTGAACACCATCTGGCTGGCGTCGCTCGTGCTCGGCGTGCCGGGCACGTGGTTGATCCTGCTGTCCACGGGCCTTGCCGCCTGGATGCAGTGGGAGCCGGGCGTCCCGCCCAGCGAACAGGTCATCGGTGTGTACACGCTCCTGTCGCTCCTGGGTCTGGCCGTCCTGGGCGAGGTGCTCGAATTCATCGCCGGTGCAGCCGGGGCCCAAAAGGCGGGCGGCAGCGCCAAGGGAGCGTTGGGCGCGATCGTCGGCGGCGTGATCGGAGCCATCGCCGGCACCTTCCTGATCCCCATTCCACTGCTCGGCTCATTGCTGGGGGCAGCCGGCGGTGCAGGCTTGGTGGCCTGCGGCGTCGAACTGGCCGGCGGCAAGACCATGGAGACTTCCGTCCGCATCGGCGTGGGCGCCAGCGTGGGCCGTATACTAGGCACTATATACAAACTCGTGGTCGGCTTTGTCATGTGGGCACTGGCGGCCGTCGCAGCGTTCGTGGGATGACGCAGGAAAAACGACGCGGAGACGCGGTGACCACCGAGCTCGAGTCTCAGGACTCAAGTCTTTCCCCGCCACGGCAACGTCAACACAAATCGCGCTCCATCGCCGTCGGCCGGTTCATAGCACAGGTCGCCGCCCATGCGGCGGGCGAGACGACGACTCAGAGCCAGGCCCAGTCCGACACCGGGTGCGGAATGAGCAGCCTGTTGGGCTGACTTGCTGAACGGGCGAAAGAGTCGCCGCTGTTGATCGGGCGGGATGCCGGCACCGTGGTCGGCCACTTCGAAAGCCACGGCGTCGCGTAGGAAGCGAACGCGAAAATGAATGGTCTTGTCCATCGCCTCGGCCGCGTACTTGCAGGCGTTATCCACGAGGTTGAACAGAATCTGCTCGACGGACATGGGATCGGCGTGGATCTGAGCGTTGTTCACGTCGTCACCGTCGAGATCCTCGACGACCAGGCGCATGCCGGACTGCTCGGCACGGTCGGCGAGGCGTCCGCGCGAGTGGTCGAGAATGGCGGCCGGCGTGGTCGGCTCGAGACGCGACGCCGGCTTGCCCCGTTCGAGCCGGGCGTAGGCCAGGACGTTTTCGACAAGGTGGGCGAGCCGATCGGCCTCCACCCGCAACGTGTCGAGGTAGCGCGTGCGACGTTCGGCGGGAACCATGTCCTTGACGAGCATCTCGGTGTACATGCGGAAGGTGGTCAGCGGCGTGCGCATTTCGTGCGTGACGGCCGAGACGAACGCTCCCCGGCGCTCGCTGAGCGACAGCGCGCCGGCCAACAGCAGCGCCACCGCGCCGGCGGCCACGAGCATGCAAGCCCACGCTACCGCGAGCGACATGCGAAGCGGAGAGGCGCCCGCGTCAGCCGTCGGCGGCAACGCACCGGGAATGAGCCGCACGGGCAAAGCCGCCAGCACGCGTTCGCCGTTCTCGAACGAGGCAGGATCACTTACCGGTTCGAGCCTGGCTTCAGGCAATAAGTCGCGTATGCTCTCGAGCAAGGACTGTTCGATGGCCGGCCAGTCGAGCCAGGAACCCTGGATGTATTCACGGCCGTTGACGAAGACGCGCCGGGCGAGCAGCAGACGACCGTCGAGCCACACCGGCCGCGTCAGGCCTTCACGCACGTCGGAGAGCAACGGCTGAAAGGGCATGGCCTGCTGGGCGTACACTCCGGCGTTGGAAAGCATGTTCAAAGCACGATTGGAAAACTCATCGCCGCCAACGGTCCGGGACACCGAAGGCGTTACCTGTTGTATCTCGAACTGTTGGAGCTGGCGTTGCTGGCGTTGGGCAAGATCGTAGTGCTGGGCGGCCGCTTCGCCTTTACCTCGTTGCTGCGTGAGGACTGACGGGGCCTGTCGTTGTGGGGGGACCACGATCGCTGGTAACTTCGGAGCATCGGGCGGCCGGAGGCAGCCGGCGAGGAAATCCGGCTTCAGAGCACGCTCCAACGCGCTCGACAGCTCGCGGGCAGTGTCGATCGCTTCCGGTGTGGTGAAACCCTGCTCGGCGAGGCTGCGGATATTGCCCGTGGGAACCTGAGGCGATGTGAACTCGCGGTCCGGCCCGATTTGAAAGTGCAGCAGTACGTGCTGCGACGGCCGGTTGAGCAACGGCGAGGGAACCAGAATTTCGCCCTCCTGCACGGGCGTGAGCATGTTGGTGTAGGCGCGCTGGGCCGGGTAGAAGGACGCGTAGGCGAAGTAAGGCCAGGTGCTTTCGCGGGCGATGATGGGCGCGAGAGCCGAATCCATGCGCCACAACGCCAATCGGACGTTTTCCTCCAAGGCGGCCTGTTGCCGGCCGGCGGTCTCGGTGGCATCGAGCCGCCAAACCGTCGCGCTGGCCCAGCCCATGGCCGCGAGCACCACGGCCAGGCAGATCGCGAACAGAACCCACACCAGCCAGGGCCTCATGCGTCATCCCCGCTATCAGCAGCCGGCTTGCAGTGACCCAGGGCGTAACCCTTGCCGCGCACGGTCACGATGATGCGCGGCGGCGTCGAGGTATCGCGCAGTTTCTCGCGCAACCGGGCGACGTGCATATCGATGGTCCGTGTCTCGATGCCCTTGGGGTCCAGCCGCCACACACGTGCCAATATCTCGTCTCGCGAGATCGCCCGCCCCAGGTTGCAGGCGAGATACCGCAGCAACTCGGACTCCCGCTCGGACAGCTCAACCCGCTGGCCGTCGTCGAAGCGCAGTTCGCGGCGGGCCAGATCGGCCGTCCCGCCGGGCAGCGGGATGGCGGCCAAGTCGATCGGCCGTTCCGGCGAACGCCGCAGCACCGCCTCGACACGGGCCAAGAGCTCGCCCACGCTGAACGGCTTGACCACATAATCATCAGCCCCGAGCTTCAGGCCGGTGATCCGATCGGCCTCGGCGCCGCGAGCGGTCAGGATGATGACGGGCAGTGTGGGACGCGCTTTGCGCACCTCGCCGAGAATCTCCAGGCCGTCCTTGTGAGGCAGCACGAGGTCGAGTAGCAGCAGGTCGCAGTCGCAGCCCACGGCCATGTCCAGGCCTGTCCGGCCATCGCTCGCCTCGAACGTGGCGTAGCCCGAGAACTGCAGCGCATCGACGATGCCGCGGCGAATAGCGGCGTCATCTTCGATGACCAGTATGCGTCGCGTGGGCATGGCTTTTGTCCGTGGTCAGTCGTCAGTGGTCCGTTGTCCGGTCCTTGGTCCTTTGGTCCGTTGTGCGCAGGCGGCAGTCTGCCCTGATAGTACGGTGAACCGACACGTGAAGATCTCCCAATTACAGAGTACCTAGTCACGACTACACCCACAACCGCCGCTCAGTGAACTGTTTCGTCATTCGGATTTCGTCATTCTTAGTCGTCGAGCACGGCGCGGCCCGACTCATCCACAGTCACTCTGCCCTCGCGCAAGACGAAGGCGTGGCCATCCTTGAACACGGTCACCTCTCGAATGGGCAAGGGGTCAAGCGGGTTGCTCTCGGCCTGGGTAGATGCCGGTTGCATCGGGGTTGCCTGCGCACACAAGGCGGTCGCCAGACAAAATGCCATGCAAGCGCAGTTTCCACGCACAGTCATGTTCGATCCTTCCATCCCAAATAAGTTTCACCAGTTCGGAATGAGTCAGCGGGATCAAGCTCCGCGACTCGGCTGCAGCACAACTGAATCGGTGGAGTCAAGCCTCGCCGCTCGCTTGTGGAAAGCGTACTACGGTCTGGGGAGAGGAGATGTAACTTGTATGTAACGTCAGGCGGCGTGGCGGTGCTTGGCACGGGCGTCGGGAAGCCACTCGGCGTATTCCGAAGGCTCCATGCGCAGACCGGAATGCTGGGCGTAGGCCTGCGTCAGCTCGGCGCCGAGAAAGACGATGGCGGCAGAGTAGTACAGCCACAAGAGCAGGACGATGAGCGAGCCGGCGGCCCCGTAGGGTGAACCAACGGAACTGTAGCCGAGATAAAGACCGATGAGATGGCGGCCGATGGTGAAGAGCACGGCCGTCAACGTCGCGCCGGCCCACACGTTCCTCCAACTGATGTTCACATCGGGCAGATACTTGAAGATGGCGGCGAACAGGACAATCAACACCGCCAATGTGACGGCGAAGTTGACGAGTTGCCCGACCAGGCCGGACTCCGGCAGGATCATGCCGATGACCGCAGTGACCACCACCGACGCGAGCAGCAGCAGACCGATGCCAATGATCATGAGCAATCCGACCACCCGCTTGCGAATCCAGGCCCAGTAGCCGGCGTCCGAGCGGGTGCGCACGTCCCAGATGCGGTTGAGCGAGGCCTGCAACTGAGCGAAGGCGGTGGTGGCCGAAAACGCCAATGTGAGCAGACCCAGGATTCCGGCCAGCGTGGCCGCTCGGGGCTGTTGTTTGGCATGCTGCAAGACCGTCCCGACCATCTGGCTGGCCTGCGGGCCGATGGCTTTCTCCATCTCGGCGATCATGCCGGCCTGTGTGGATTCGCCGAGAAAACTGGTGACGGTCAGGAACAGGATGAGCACCGGCGACAGCGCCAGCGCTCCGTAGAAGGCCAGCGCCGCCGACAGCGTCATGGCGTCATCTTCCGAGAAGTCGGACACCGCCTGCTTGAGCATGGCCCACAGCGACCGCTTTTCCATGAGACTCGCCTCACGTATTGCCGCCAACGCGTCGTTGCCGTCCTGGACAACGCCACATTCGAGCATACGCGCCCGGCACGCGGAAAACGGCCGACCGGCAAACACCGGATTCGCGTTCGGGGATCAGTCCGTTCGTTTGAACTCCCAGAATCCGCCCCGGGCGATATCCAGGCTGGGCCTGTTTTCGTCCGGGTGCCAGTCCCAGTTTTCCCGGGGGGTCTTGATCACGGGCCCGGCGGCGCGGGGCGGCTGCGGCGCGACCGTGATCACCATCGGCTCTTCGTGCGATTCGAGCGCGTTGTTGAAACGACGAGCCAGGTAACGCCCCGGAACCAGGCCCCGGATGGCGGTGAGATCCACGCGGGCGATGAACGATTCCTCGCGCGGCAGGTTGGTGAAGATGAAGGCATGCGTCGTGCCCTCGGGCAGCGGAATCTCCCCCGTCTCCCAGCGGGAGACCCAAGCGAAGGCGGTCGAGCCGCGGGAAATCATCATCTCTGGGTAGTGAAACTCGCGACCGAACGGGCGGAATTCGCCTTCGGTGAACGTGCGGGCGTGCGTCGTGTAGAAGTCGAACCACGCCTTGATCTGCGCACGTCGATCGGCGTTCATCTTCGTCAGATCCATGGAGATGCCGGGAACGCCGCACATCATGACCGCGCTGAGGCTCTTGGCCACCAGTTCTCGATCGTCGAACTCCTCGCGGCTCCACACCAGCGGATCACAGGTAAACGCGACCCCGCGCGTGAACGGCCGATACGCCATGGCCAGGAGACGATTGCGGTCCCAGCGGTGATCGGTGTAGGTCGTGGTGAACACGCTGGCATGACGTTTCGTGAGTAGATTGGCGAAGGGTTGGCGGAACAACGCAACCGGGGCCGGATGTTCACCCGCGAAGCCATTGTAGCACTCGCCCAAGAACTGCTCGAGAGCGATCCCGAACAGGAGCGGGTCCTTCTCGTGCGGGGCGTCGTTGCGGTTGTAGATGGTGTCGAGGAAGTCGACGTAGTAGCCGTCCACACCGAGCTGACGGGCCATGAAGGCGAATCGTTCGCGGATATGTTGGCGAGCCGCCGGGCTTCGGGGATCGAGATTGCGATCGTAGTCGCCACCGGGCCACTTGGAGCGATGGTCCTTCATCCTGGCGAATGATTCGGAGCCCGAGCCAATCCAGGTCGGAGCCGTCCACAGGTGCACAGCCAGGCCGAGCTCGCGTTGCATGCGCTTTACGAGTCCCGCCAGGTCGGGAAACTTGGGCGTGCAGGCTGTGTAATCGCCCCATGTGTTGGCCGAACTGAACCAGTCGCTGCACTGGGCCCAGCCGATGAAGATGATGAAGTTGCCCACGCCCATTTCGGCAGCCAGTTTGGCGTTCCCCCAGACGATCTGCTCGTTGATGTCCTCGCCGAACGCATACCACGTGCTGTAGTACGGTTTCAACGCAGCGGCGGGGATGGGCCGCGGCGTGTAGCCGGCGTGGGCATCGACTGCGTCGGCATACGCCCGAGTGGTGTCGAACCAGAAGTCCTTGGCCGTCGAAACGAAGAAACCGTCGGTGAATTCCGTCCCGCTGAACCATTCGTCGCCGACATACTCCGTGCGAGCGACGGAGATAGCATAGTGCTCGCCGTCGCGACGTCCAGTCAGGCGATAGGTGCCGGCCTGATCCATGGGACCGATGGCCAGACTGCTGCGCCCGTAATGATCGCCGGCGAGCATGAACGGTACGCCCGTGTTGGGTCGGACTTCGATGGCCACGTCGATCTGCGGTGCCTGGCGAAACAACGTCGGCGCTTCGGGAATCTGCGGGTTGAAGAGAACTACCACGTCGCCCAGCGGCACTCGCGCTTCCCAGGCATATTCACGGATGCGAAATGGCTTGCCATCGCTGCGCTGCAGTTGCAGCGTCCAGCAGGCGTGCTGGCCACGCTCGCTGCGGACGAGCGTGAATTGATAGCCGCCGGTCGATTCGCCGGTGATTCGCGCTGCCGAGTGTTGGTCGATGCGCCATACCCCCGCGGGCGGATCGGCAGTCACGTCGATGCGGGCTACTGCAAGCCCCTCGTTGAACCGGATGGGATCGGTCGCGGCGTTCGCCAGATTGAACGGGCCCGCGAGAGCGGCAACCAGAAGACAACGGCAAATATGGGTTGCGGGCATACGGCCTCCTGGAAAAAACAGGTCGCGTCGGGCAGGTTAACGGGCCGCAAAATACAGGAAAACTCGCGAACACTGCAACTTGACGTTCTCGTCCGCGGCATTCAATCGAGCTAATACGTCGACAAGGTATCCGTGCCAGCTTCGCGGCAATGCATCCTTGCCCGCTGGCAGCCTGCCCTTCCGGGGAGCCTCGAGCGTAGCATTAACCTTGCTGGCGGACGGCATGGCTGATGTTCGGCGGTTCAGCTTCGGCGAACTCATCCTGCTCTCGCGTGAGCGAAGTGAGTGCGCTGCGGTAGAGGTCTTGGAAGATGGTCAGATTGCGATCGTGTTCGAGTTGGTCGGCGCAGCTGACCGCGAGCGCTTCGGCGTGGCCGCGCAGTACCTGCCGCTGGCGATGCGTGCGCAGCTGAGGCGCGATCCAGCGGATCGTGTCCATCAGGTGGACGGCCACATTGGCGTCGTTCTTCACGTAAGGACGCAATCCATCGAAAACGGTGTCGGCCAGGCGATCGAACGTGACTGGCTGGGCGATCACGCGCAGTCGCTGGTGCTCGTCGAACCGCCCGGAGGCGGGGGTTTGACGGCCGGCCAGTGCCACTAAATTGCTGCCCAGCCAGTTAATGCACGTGATCGCCGTGTACGGATCGTTCTGCCCCGTGGACAGAGCTCGCGCGGCGATCTCGATCAGTTCCTTGATCAGAAACACGGGGTCCTGGTAAGAGGTGCGCTGCGCACCCACCACATACGCGCCGGCGATCGTGGCGGCCAGATCGTCGGAGATCCGATGCGCGGGCCAGGCCAGGACCACCACGCGATCGCGGTTGACGAAGTCGCCTGGTTGATGGATCATCTCGAGGACGAGTTCGTTCTCGCACGCCAGCTCGAACAAGCCTTCGTCATCGACCGCTTGGATATACCCGTCGGTTCGGATTCGGATCAGCCGGGATTCGGCAGCGAAGTTCGCGGGCAAATCGATCGGACTCTCGTGTTCGACGGGGCTGCCGTCGCCGATGCACTCAGGGAACAGATCGCAGACCATGCGATTGAACTGTCCGCCCACGTCGGCCAGCAGGTTGAACACGTGAATGGATTCGGGCACGTGGTGGAAGAAATAGATGAGCACGCCCAGGCTCGAGAGTACCAACACCAGGTCAAGCGTGATCGCCAAATGGGGGACAAACGCGCCGCCTTCGGCTTCGCGGCCTCGCACGGTCAAGAGCACCAGGAGCGAAAAGAGAAATGTGGCGATGAACGTGCCTAGCGCCAACTGGTTGCCCCGATCCTTCATGAAGCTCGTCAGCAGGCGGGGACCGAACTGCATGCTGGCATAGGCGACGGCCCCGATCGTGACGGAAAATGCGACACCGCCGACCGTGATGAGAGAAGCCGCGACGGTGGTGAGCATGTCGCGGGCCGCCTCCGGCCGGTTGGACAGAAGCCAGATATCAAACCGATGGAGGCGGAACTGCCGGTCCAGCGAATACGCGATGACAAACAGAACAACGGCCCCGATGCTCATCAGGCCGGGCACCAGCCAATAGCTGGCCTTCATTTGCTCCCAATACGTGGCGATCTTGACTTTCATGGGCGTTCTCGCCGAAGCCGGAGCGGCTTGAGCGGTTCGGCCGCGCTCGGCCCGCTGAATACCGGCATTGTAGGAAGCTCGGCGGGCGACCACAGGATCGACCGCGGCGACTTGACGCGGGGGGAGGGGTCCGGTAGGCTTCAACAAAGCGTTTATTAGCAACGGGTTCGGTCTGTTTTTGCTCCTTTTGGATGCCGGTCGAGGCCCCGGGCCGCGGCACGCGAGGGAGCGGTCATGCTTTTCGCGAGTGCGGCATGGATCTGAGCAAACTCGGGCACACGTGTGTCGTCGGCATGCACTGGGGCGACGAAGGCAAGGGCAAGATCGTCGATCTGCTCACCGAGCATTTTGACATCGTGGTCCGCTTCAACGGCGGCGGTAATGCCGGCCACACCGTTTTGATCGGGCAGGAGAAGTTCGCGTTGCACCTGCTGCCGGTGGGCGTGCTGAGCCCGGGCAAGACGGCCGCCATCGGTCCGGGCGTCGCTCTGGACGCCGGCCGCATGCTGGAAGAGATCGACGCCCTGGCCGCTCGTGGCGTGGCCGTGGGTAATCACCTGAAAATCAGCGACCGGGCCCATCTCGTCATGCCCTGGCACAAGCGGCAGGACGTGCTCTCGGAGACCGCCCTGGGCAACAGCAAGATCGGCACCACCGCCCGCGGAATCGGTCCCTGCTACGCGGACAAGATGTACCGGGCGATGGCCATCCGCGTGGTGGATTTACTGGACGCTCGCGCCCTTCGCGAGAAGATCGAGCGGGTGGCGGCGTTCAAGAACAAGTTGTTCGCCGCTTGCTACGACGACACCGAACGGCTCGACCCGGCGGCCATCACCGAGGAGTACCTCGCCTACGCCGAGCGCATGCGGCCGTTCATCTGCGACACCACCACGTTCTTCTGGGAGTCGATCCGAGACGGCAAGCGGCTTCTGTTCGAAGGGGCCAACGGCATGTTGCTGGACGTCGACCACGGAACGTTTCCGTTCGTGACCAGCAGCACGACCGGCGCCATCGGCGTGCCGGCCGGAGCGGGCGTGCCCGCCCAGACGTTGCAAACCTGCCTGGGCGTGACCAAGGCCTACACCACCCGCGTGGGAGCGGGCCCGTTCCCCAGCGAACTGAAGGACGACATCGGTCAGTACATTCGCGAGCGGGGTCATGAGTATGGCACGACGACCGGTCGCCCCCGGCGATGCGGCTGGTTCGATGCGGTGGCTGCCCGGTACACGGCCCGTCTGGGCGGACTCACGCAGATCGCCGTGATGCATCTGGACACGCTGACCGGGCTGGACCGCGTGGGCGTCTGCGTGGGGTATGAGACCGCCGCCGGCCCGCTGCCCGGCATGGTCGCCGACGCGGCGATGCTCGAGCAGGTCAAGCCGGTGTTCGAGTATCTGCCGGGCTGGAAGGAAGACCTGCGCGAGTGCCGGCGGTTCGAGGATCTGCCGGCGGCCGCCCGGGCGTATCTCGACAAGCTCGAGTCGCTGATCGGTGTGCCGGTGACCATCGTGAGCGTCGGGCCGGAGCGCAACCAGACCCTCATGCGCGCATGACAACCTTGACATGCAAGCCCCGGGGTTGCGAACCGGCGGGGCCTTGAATCCGTGCAGAACTCAATGCCCGAACCGCTGGATCCACAACAGGAACTCGGACTGACGCGCGAGCAGTTGCCGCGGCACGTCGCGATCATCATGGACGGCAACGGCCGCTGGGCGAACGCCCGGGGCAAGCCGCGAATCTTTGGCCACATGGAAGGGGCTGCTAACGTCCGTGAGATCGTCACGCATTGCGCCCGGCTGCAACTCGATGCGTTGACGCTGTACAGCTTCAGCACCGAGAACTGGAAGCGGCCCAAAGCCGAGGTGGACGCCCTGATGAACCTCTACGTCGAGTATCTCATCAAGGAGCGCCAGACGGTGATGGAGAACAACGTGCGGCTCATCCAGGTGGGGCGGCGGGAAGGCCTGCCCGAACCCGTGTTGCGGGAGCTGGACGAGACGCAGCGAGTCAGCCGTGACAACAGCGGCTTGCGGCTGTGCCTGGCCATCAACTACGGTTCGCGTCTGGAGATCGTGGACGCGGTGCGCGAGATCGCTCGGCGGGTCGAGAGCGGGCAGTTGCGTCCCGATGAGATCACCGAGGCCACCATCGACGCCCACCTGTATACGGCCGGCATTCCCGATCCCGATCTGCTCATCCGCACCGCAGGCGAGATGCGGGTGAGTAACTTTCTGCTCTGGCAGATCAGTTACGCCGAGCTGTACGTCAGCAACGTGCTCTGGCCTGACTTCCGCCCCGCACATCTGAACGAGGCGATCCGCAACTACGCCGCTCGCCAGCGTCGCTTCGGCGCGGTGCTCCAAGACATCACTCCGAACCCAAGCTGACCAACCCACAGGTGCAGGCGTCTCGCCCGCCTGTTTCCTGCAGTCCATGCTTATAGTGGCTCACGCACTGTTGTGGTGCACGCTTCCAGCATGCACATGCAGGCAGGATGCCTGCGCCACAATGCGCTCGCCGTGACCGGAAGCGGCATTAGGCAGCCCACGGTGGGCTTCATCCGGCAGTGTCGACTCGGACGTCTCCTGTATTTCGATATCGCCCCGCCAGAAGCGCATTTCGAAATTGTTCAACTCCATTGCCCCCTACAATTGCACTGGTCTTCGGCGACGAATGTGCGGCACGGAGCCGAAGCCGGAGACAGACTCTTCCAGCGCGAAAGTAGTCGTCCCGATATCGATGCGATTCTTGTTTACAGGGGCATGCCATGAACCGAAGCGTACCTCATACAAGTAGCGGAATGTACTTGGTTTTGGTCGGTGTGAGCCTGATCCCGTGGCTTTGGGGCTGTCCCCCGGCCCCGCCGCCCGACGGGAACAATCCGCCGGTGGCCAACGCCGGGGCCAATCAGTCCGTCCGTCCGGGCGCGACCGTGACGCTCAACGGCAGTGCCAGCACCGATCCGGACGGCGACACGCTGACGTTCAGTTGGACGCAGACCGCGGGCATCGCGGTCACGTTAGACGGCGCGACCACCGCCACGCCGACGTTTGTGGCTCCTGCCGTCGCGACCACGCTGACGTTCGAGTTGACGGTCAGCGATGGCCAACAGAGCGACAGCGACTCAGTGGACGTCGGCGTCGACACCAACGTCGAACAGACGCCCATCCTGTTTGTGGCCAACATCACGGGCAACAACGTCACCGCTTACAAGGTCGCGGATCCCGATGATGTGAACGGCAACATCGCACCGGCGGCCAATCTGGCCGGCGCCCAGACCGGCTTGAATCAACCGGCTGACATGGTCGTGGAAGCGCTGGGCTCGCTCCTGGTCGTCAATGCCGGCGGCGACTCCATCACCAGCTACCCCGGCGCCGACGACCTGACGGGCGTCAACGGCAACGTCGCTCCCGATCGCAACGTGCAGGGGGCGGCCACGCAGTTGGTCGTCCCGGCAACGCTCGCCATCCGGCCGGAAAGCGAGCTGCTCTTCGTGGGCGATCTGACCGCCAATTCGATATTCGTGTTCGGTGGAGTGTCCACCAACGCGTTCAACGGCAACCTGGCGCCCTTGCGAACCATCACCAGTCCCGATCTCCAGGGTCCGATCGGCATCAATTTCGGGGCGAACGACACGTTGTACGTGGCCAACTCGGCGGGCGTGCCGCGTGTGTCGGTCTTCGCCAACGCCAGTACGTTGAACGGCAATGTGGCGGCTACTCGTGTCATCACCAGTACCGTCTTCAACGGCCTGTTCGACGTCTTCGTCGACGCCAACGACCGGATGTACGTGGTGGATGTCATCGACGACCAGGTCCACGTGTTCAACAACGCTTCGACGCTCAACGGCAACGTCGCTCCGAGCGTCACGCTGACCATTCCCGGCGCCGGCCAATTGACTGCCATCGCTGTGGATCGCCAGGGCGTCGGATACGTGGTGGACAACACGCTGAATGCTGTCTATTCGTACGACAACATCGCGTCCCGAAACGGGACAGTGACGCCCGACCGCGTCTTGCAGGGAGCCAACACGCAGTTGACCAACCCCATTCGGGTGTTCCTGCTCGAGTAGCGAACTCACCCCAGAGGAGCAGAGACACTGAGAAAGCGGGCTCTCAGCTCTCAGCTATCAGCTGTCAGCCAGACCTGGTATGAACCAGAGGTCTGGCTGACAGCTCATGGCCAAAAGGGCTACGGCCCCCACCACTGACAGCGGACAAAGGATTACGGACATACACCTTGGGTTGCGGACCGAGGCGTCGGATGTAACGGACGATGACCCGGCGCATCGGTGGTCGATACCTCACACACACATCTACACTCTTGCAGTTGGCGCGAACTCCCATTCATTCGTGGTCGACGTGAGGAGCAGGTCATGGTCACATCCGTCACGCTGCACCGCCTCGTCGTTGGCGTGCGCATTGCTTTTGTCACGATCCTGGCGCTGAATCTGCCCGCTCAGGCGGTCGAGTTGCTCGTCAGCAGCACATCGACGAACCAGGTGCTGCGATATGACGGCAACACCGGCACCCCCATCGACACGGGCGAAGGCGCCGGTGAGGGCGTGTTCATCGGAGCAACCGTGCCCGGCGGAGACGGCGGACTCGTCGCGCCTCACGACATGCTGCTCGGCACGGACGGAAACGTCTACGTCGCCAGCCAAGGCACCGACAGCGTGAAAGTTTACGACGGCACGAACGGGCACTACCTCGCAGACTTCGTGCCCCCGAACAGCGGCGGTCTTTCGCTGCCTTGGGGCATGGCCTGGGGCCCCGACGGCAACTTGTATGTCGCCAGCCACGGCTCCGATCAGGTGCTGCGCTATCAGGGGCTCAGCGGCGAATCGCCCGGCGCGTTCATCGACGTCTTCGTCCCCGCGGGCAGCGGCGGCCTGGCCGGCCCGCGCGGCCTGGTCTTCGGCAACGATCAATGGAGAGGAGACGACGTGCCACCCGGCCCCGCCCAGGACGGCTACCCCGAACTGTACGTGGCCAGCGCCACCGGACAGGTGCTGCGGTACAACGGCCTGACTGGCGCGTTCGTGGACATATATGCGGAGGCCCCGGCGGGCACGACGCCGGTCAGCTTGATCTACCAACAATCCTTCGACCGCAACTCGCCGCGATACAACCGGCTGTCCAGGGGTAATCTGCTCGTCAGCTACGACAACGGCGTCATTGAGGAATGGTCCGGCGCGCTGGCCATCGACGAAGCGCCTTTCCTCACCGACTTCGGCGCGTTCTTCAACCCGGCAACGGTGCTGGGACAAATGGCCTGGGGCCCGCGCATCGCGACCGACACCGATCCGCAACAGCGACAGACCCTCTACGTGCCCGATTCAGCTACGGCGAACATCCAGCTGGTCAGCGCCAACCGCGATGATCTGGGCATGCTGGTGAATGTCGCGACCACCGTTGCCGGAGCGCTGCCCAACAGCATCCTGTTCAAGTGCGGAAGCAACCCGCCCACACTCATCCGGCAGGTGCTCAACCCCAACGGCCTACAAGGCACGCTGCACACCGTCACGTTGCAAGGCGACAACCTGGCTGCGATCACGGATGTCGTGCTTCGACGCATGCGCGGCAGCGGCAAGCGCCTGGACAACGACGGCACGGCCGTCATCGCCGGCATCAATCGGCGCATGTCGGGCGCCGATCTGCTGGTGGATTTCGATCTGACCGGCGCTGAGGCCGGCCGCTACGCCATCGAGCCCACCGATTCCTGCGGCGTGGCCATGGCGTTCCCCGACGTGTTCCTGGTCTATCTGCCCGAACTGACCAACGGCAGTTTCGAGGAAGGATACGTCCCCGACCGTGAGGATGCGCCCATCTGCGTGAACCCAGCCGCCAACGGGAACAAGAGCCGGCCGCGCCACTGGGACGCCATGAAAGGCGGCGACTTCAACCTCGGCTCGGAAGACCAGTTCGAGATCGTCCGTGACGGCCTCATCTGGTATCCCTGCGGAGCCATGCGCGGCGTGAGCGGCATGCATTACGGTTCGATCCAGAACAACTTCACCAACAACGATTGGCACGGCATGTACCAGACCATCGCCGCGCCGTTCGTGAGCGGCCAAACCGCGTTCGCGGATTACCACGTGTACGTGGACGCCGACGTCGCGAGCTTCCGCGCCATCAGCACGGCCTCCATCCGGCTGGTGGACGGCGACAACTACAGCGGCGTGCTGATCACCGAGACGCACATTCCGAACACACAGAACACCTCGGGCGACGTCCTGGTCCGATCGCCGGAATTCCGAGCCACCGTCCCGCAAGGCTACGTGTACCAGTCCAACCCACCGCTGCTGACCATCGAGCTGATCTCGCAGTCCGTGCCCGGCGACACCTGCGCCGCCAGTGTCTGCGGCCAGGAAGTGAGCACCAAGGCGTTTCACGTCGATAACGTTCGCAACACCGAGATCCCCTGTGAGGAGCAAGCGGATACCGACGGTGACGGGCTGGGTGACGGCTGCGACAACTGCCCGAGCGTCGCCAACGCCAACCAGGCCGATTCGGACTTCGACGGCGTGGGCGATGCTTGCGACAACTGCCCCGACACGTTCAACCCCGACCAGGCCGACGCCAACAGTGACGGCATCGGCGACGCCTGTGATGGCACCAACGGCGGCGGCGGGAACGGAGGAGGCGGCAACGGTGGCGGCGACGGAGGAGGAAACGGCGGCCCTGACGGTAACGGCGGTGGTGACGGCAATGGCGACGGCGACGCCACGCCTCCCGGCTGCGCTCCCGGTTGCGGCAGCGGTGTCGCCACCGCCCTCCCGCTGGGCCTCGCCAGCCTCTTGGGCTACCGCCGGCGATCGCGTCGCGACCGGATCAAGAGGTAATCACGAACGTCGAAAGAAGCAGGTGGTCAGTCGTCAGTGGTCAGTCGTCAGTGGTCTGTCGTCCGGCTCACAGCTCACAGCTCATAGCTCAGAGCTTTCAGTTCACCGGGACGGCACTTCCACTTCGACTGTCTCTCCAGCCTTGACCGTCATGGCTCGCCGGCTGCGAGGTCTGACCGCGAGCAGCCGGTATGAGGCTGCGATCGCTGCCAGCCATGCCAAGCTCAGGCACTTCCGCTCATTCATCGAACTGTCCATACTGGGTGCTCCGCTGTGAGCAAGAATTGTCCTTGGGCTCGCGAGCAGACAACGGAACCTGAAACCATCCCACCACGTTTAGATGCTGCCCGGGGTTCCGCAGTTGCATGGCACGCGAAAATGCTGGCAGAGCGAAGCCTACTGCCCGGTTGGAGGCGGGCGAGACGCCTGCCCCGAAATGCGCGGGGCGTCCGGCCCGGAATACGCAGACGTCCTGCCGCCCCGACATGCGCAAGAGTCGGCGGCACGGGCCTAGCGCCGCCGCTGGCTTGGCAAACCGCACCCGGCCGGTTATCGTCCTGTCAGCAGCACAGCCGGCACGGCGTCGCGGCCGACTGGAGTGGATCACACACGTTCGCGCAACAAGCGAGTTCCGGCACACCCCGGAATTCACGGGAGGATTCATCCATGGCAAGAGGAAAGAGCAAGTTGACCCGAAGGGATTTCGTCCGCACGGCCGCGGCGGCGACGGCGGTCGCCAGCACGCTGCCTCGCTTCACCTGGGGCGCAGCGCCCGACAAGCCGCTCAAAATCGGCCTGATCGGTTGCGGCGGCCGGGGTACCGGTGCCGCTCACAACGCCATGGCCGCCGATCCCAACGTCAAGGTCGTCGCCCTGGCCGACATCGCCAAGGACCGCCTCGAGGCCTGCCGCAAGGACCTCAAGGACAAGCGCGGCGTCGATATCGACGAGAAGATGTGCTTCGTGGGCCTGGACGGCTACAAGAAGATCATGGACACCGACGTGGACTATGTCATCCTGGCCACGCCGCCCTACTATCGCCCCGAGCACTTCACTGCCGCCATCGCCGCCGGCAAGCACGTCTTCGTCGAAAAACCCGTGGCCGTCGACCCGGTCGGCGCCCGCAAGATGTTCGCCGCCGGCGAAGCCGCCCAGAAGAAGAATCTCTGCGTGGTGGCCGGCACGCAGCGCCGCCATCAGAACGGCTACATCGAAACCATCAAGCGGATTCGCGACGGCGCCATCGGCGACATCGTGTCCGCCCAGTGCTACTGGAACGGCGGCCAGCTGTGGTACCGCAAGCGCGAGGCGGGCTGGAGCGACATGGAGTGGATGCATCGCGACTGGGTCAACTGGTGCTGGCTGTCGGGCGATCACATCGTCGAGCAGCACGTGCACAACATCGACATCATCAACTGGGTACTGGGGACCCATCCCATCAGCGTGGTGTCGTTCGGCTCTCGTCAGCGTCGCGTCACCGGCGATCAGTACGACAACTTCTCGAGCGACTTCAGCTATCCGGGCCCACGGAAGGATACCCCCATTCACGTGCACAGCATGTGCCGGCAGATCAGCGGCTGCAAGAACGACGTCAGCGAACGCGTCGTCGGCCAGACGGGTATTTCCAACTGCAACGGCTGGATCAGCACCGTCGGCAAGATCGAGCACCAGGGCAACGATCCCTACGTCCAGGAGCACAAGGATCTCATCGACGCCATCCGGAGCGGCCGGCCGCTCAATGAGACGCAGGCGGTGACCGAGTCCACGCTCTGCGCCATCATGGCCCGCACCTCGGCCTACACCGGCAAGGAAGTCACCTGGGACGAAATCCTCAATTCCGAGATGCAGCTCAGCCCGCCCGACTACGAGCTCACCGAGGAGAACATCCGGGCTCACATCCCCGTCCCCGGCAAGGCGTGATGTGATTGCCTATCCCCGACAAGCACACAGGACCGCGATCCAGAGAGGATCGCGGTCCTGTTCTCTTTCTCTCGCTGTCTCTTCGCGCGCGTGTCCACCCTCTTCTTCGCCGCGTCTCCGCGTCGCCGCGTCAATCTTTTTCCGGGGAAACCCTCACGCGCTCAGATCAATGTGCTGCCCCTCGCCGTCGTCCTCAACGACGGGCGTTTCGACCGGCTCATCGGGGCTGGAGAATGCTCGGCCTTGGCTGCCTGCCCCCTCCGCATCGGCGTAGATGTCCGAGGATTCCGACGTGATTTCGACCGTGCTGTCAGCTTGATCGACGGTGCGGGCGTGCAGCGTGTCGGCGCTGGCTCGCTGATTCCGCTCGGCGTCGCGGACGACCGAGACCTGCCGCTGAGCGAGGTTGCTCTGCAGGACGGAGGCGGTAAAATTGGGCGGAACGGCCGACATTGCAGAGCTCCCCGAGGCCACGCGGCCCGCTGCAGTCCCCTCCTCTGCATTATCGGCCACGAGCCCCAGCGTTCTTGACCGGCCGCGAGCAATCGCCGGGTTTGAGCTCTGTCCTCGCGTGCGGAAGACAGCCGTCCGTCGAGCGTTCGTTACCGGTCGTACTGCAGTTGCCCTCGGCGATTCATCATGGCGAACAGGCGGGCGAGAATGCTCGAGTGCATCTGGCTGACCCGGCTCTCCGACAGGTCGAGCGTGGTCCCGATCTCCTTCATGGTCATCTCTTCGAAGTAGTAGAGAATCAGGATGATCCGCTCGATGCGGGTCAGATGGTTCATGATCACCTGGTGTAAGTCGCGGCGCTGGAGCTCCTTGACCGGGTCTTCCGTGCGGCGATCCTCCAGGACGTCGATCTCCTCCATTTCACGGCTGGAGTCGTCGTCGTAGAACTTGCGGGACAGACTCACCAGGCTCACCGCGTTGGCGTCCTTCATGAGCTTGTCCAGCTCGCTGCGACTGATGGACAGCCGGGCGGCGATCTCATCGTCCGAGGGCAGCCGGCCGAGCTCGGCCTTGAGCACCTTGGTCACGCCTTCCAGCTTGTGAGCTCGGCTCCGCACGAGGCGAGGCACCCAGTCCATGGTCCGAAGTTCGTCCAGGATGGCGCCGCGGATGCGGGGCGAGCAATAGGTCTCGAACTTGACGCCCCGGTTCAGATCGAAGGCCTCGATGGCGTCGATCAGCCCGAAGATGCCTGCCGAGATCAGGTCGTCAACATCCACCTCGCTGGGCAGCTTGGCAGAGATCCGGTCCGCGGTGTACCGGACGATGGGCAGGTAATGCTCCATCAGCTTGTTGCGCAACGCCCGCTCGTGTGTCGCCTTGTATTCCTTCCAGGTGACTTGAATATCCTGCACCGGATCCGCCATTCTGCGCTCCTGCACACCTGTTGAACGACCCCCCGAAGGGTATTCAAGAGCGTGGTATAAACCCCGTTAGTTCAACTGACCATTTTGGGCGCACCTTCATCGCCCGTTTCCTGACTGGAAGGAATCGAAGCGAGTTCACCATCCGGGAACAGCTCGCGATGCTCCCGCAGCGAGTGCTCATCGATCACGCGGTAGGCGATCCAACCGACCACCAGCCCCAGCGCGAAGAAGATAAACATCGCCTGGATGGCCCGGATCAGTGTGGTCTCTACCGTGTTGCCCGCCGTGAGTCCGAGAATGATTGCGATTGCAAAGGCCAGAAACCCCAATGCTGCTCCCGTCAACCGAACCATGGCACTCCCTCATCGCTCGATGCGGCCCCGGTGAGTAACGGCAAATCGGACCGTCCGGTTTAGCTCAAACTGCCCATTTCCACGGACCTTCAGGATTATCGGCCGGAAGATCGGGCAGACGGGAGAAACAGAGGGCCTGGATTGGCCGACAGACGCCAATCCGTCACATCTGCAGTGAAAGCTTCCGGATGGCATGTCCGCCCCGGGATGGGAACAAATCGGATGTGGATCTGCGATTCAACCTTGCGCGAGTCGAGCCGACGGGAGGGTGAGCCGACCGCCGGAGTACCTCGAAGTGCTCCATTTCACGCATAAGCTCACGGCTGAATTTTTGCTTGACAGTTGAATACGTCGCGCTGTAATCTGAGGTCGCATTCTCCAACTCTTTTCGCACTGGCGGGGAGTCCGAAATGAAGCCACACGTTCACCTCCACATCGCAGGTCTCGTCTCGGTCCTCATGCTGGCACTTGGCACCTTCGCCTATGCCGGTCCGTATCCGCTCGAAGACGCCTACTGGCGATTCGAGGAAGGCCAGGATGGCGCCTTGGTGCCTCAGGGCGAGAACACCGTGCTCGACTCCATCAACGAGAATCACCTGCAACGGTGGACCGCTCCGGATGGAGATCCGGATCGATCGGCCCCCATCTACACGTCCGAGGTGCCTGCGTCCATCATCCCGCAGACCGGTAAACCCAACACCCTGGCCCTGCGGTTCATGCGTAATCCGGAAGGCGGCGGGGATGACATCTATTGCGACGGTGGCAAGCACATCGGACACCCCATCAACGACAAAGGCTTCACATTGGAAGCCTCCTTCAAGGTCACGTTTGTGGGCGGCGGTGCCGACAAGTTCCAGGGCATCGTATGCAAGGAGGGCGCCATCCAGCTCGGCCTTCCCCGCCTCGTGCTCAAAATTCGCGGCGACGACGGCACGCTGCAGATCGAAATGTTCGACGAAAGCAACACCGTCCGAAGCATCCGGAGCTTAGACCCGATCCTCCCTAACCAATGGTATCACGCAGCGGTCGTCAATGACGGCTCGACGCTCTCGCTGTATCTCAAGTCGAACGGCAACTATGTCCTCCAGGGCACTGCGCCATTGTCTGGTGTACTGTCGACTGGCGCCTCGGGCTGGGTCATCGGACGGGGACAATATTATGACAACCCGGCCGACTGGACTGACGGCATCATCGACGAGGTCCGCCTGAGCAATCGGCCCCTCAGCCCGGACGAATTCCTCTTCGCCGAGGGCTACGCGCCAGGAGATTTCGATCATAACCGCCGAGTCGATATCGAAGACATGCTCATCCTCCTGAACTGCGCGACCGGCCCCGCCATCGCGTACGATCCGGAGTCTCCACCACCGGACTGCCCGCTGACCGCCGACGACGAGGGCCGCCTGGCAGCCGATCTGGACAAGGATGGCGACATCGATTGCACGGATTTCGCAATGTTCCAGGTGCTCTTGAGTCCGTGACGCCGGGAAAGCCTGACAGCTGACGTGAAGAGGGGGGAACCCCGTGCGAACAACGGGCACGAACCGCCAATCAAAGATAGGAACGAGGGTCGTTGGGCTGTCGTTCCTCATCTTTTTGTGCGCCCTGGCCTCAGCGGCGACGGGCCAGACCTATTCGAACCCGCTCTACACACCGGCGTTTCCACCCGCCGGCAGTTGGTTTACATCCGGCCCCGCCGACCCCATGGTCGTCGAGTTCGAAGGCGACTACTACGTTTACCCCACGGGCAACGGCTTCACCTATCAGGTCATGTACTCACAAGACCTGGTGCACTGGTCCGGTGATGCGATCGCATTCGGCATCCCCACGAACAGCCCCTGGAAGACCTGGTCGCTGTGGGCGCCGGAGATCGAACGGATCAACGGTCGATTCTATCTGTACTACACGGCCGGCCTGGGTGACCTGCCGGATCAGCGCATCGGCGTGGCGGACGCCGATACTCCGCTCGGACCGTTCACGGATCGTTCCTTCGATCGTCCGCTTATCGACGAGCCCGCCATCGATGCCGAATGCTTTCAGGACGAGGGCACGCTCTATCTCTACTACGTGCGCCACACGCAGAACCCATTCAAACTGAGCATCTGGGTCCGCAAGCTGCTGGACCCGCTCGCGCTCGACCCCGACAGCCCGCCTCGACTCTGCATCGAGCCGACGCTCGGCTGGGAGGCCGCGGTCACCGAAGGCCCCACCGTGATCAAGCGCGACGGCCTGTATTACATGTTCTATTCTGCCTGGGGCGCCAGCTCGCCTAATTACGCCGTGGCGGTTGCCACCGCGCCGCATCCGCTCGGTCCTTGGGTGCGACAAGCCGAACCTTACAACCCCGTCTTCAAACGCAACGACGCCATCAGCCTGTGGGGACCCGGTCATGGCGACCATGTCATCGGCCCCGACGGGATCAGCGACTGGTACGTGTATCATCACAAGATCAACCCCGGCGAAAACTTCGACCGCTATCTGGCCCTCGATCGACTCGTGCCGGTGGCCCGGCATGGATCAAGAGACCTGCATTTCACTTCTTCCGGCGGAACCACGAGCCTCACGCCGGCCCCGCGATTGCCGTTTGAATACGCCAATTTTGAAGACGACCGTCTGCCTGCCAGCTTCGTGCCCGAGGCCGGGACGTGGACGGCGGCCGGCGGCAAGCTCATCGCCCCCGCCGACGGCGTCCTGAGAATCGCCCGCACGCTTGCGAGCGAAAGCCTCCAGGACTTCCACTGGGAATGGTGGTTGCGAGCTGCGGACGGCTTCATGCCCACGACCGACTCGACGTTCGAGTTCAGCTTCGCCACCGTCAAGCAGCAGATCCCGCATCGCGTCGGCTGGCAGATTCGCCTCGCCACCGACACGTTGCGCTTCGTGGAAATCAACGAAGCCACGGGCGCCACGGTCGTACATCAGACCACGACGTTCGCGCCTTCCATCAACTGGAGCCATCATTCGCGCCAGCTCACCATCTCCAAGACGGGCAATCTCTGGAAGGTCTTCGTCGATCGCGTGCTGGTGGCATCGGTACAGCACCATGCCACCTTACACGCCGACGCCTGGGTGCGAACGACCGCAGCGCCGGCGACGTTGGACGGCTACCGCCAGACAATCGCCTTCGTGGAGGACTTCGAGTGCGCCGCCTGCACGGCGGACCGGTGGGAGTTCCTCGGCGGGACGTGGGAATTCGTTCCGCCCGGCGCCGCCGACGACGGCTACCTTCGCCAGAGCGACTCGGCGCCGGGCCGGCGAATCGCGCTGTACCGCAACTTGCGGCCAGCTGAATTCGATCTCAGCGCGGACTTCATGCCTGTATCGCAGACGAGCGAAGGCGCGTCGCCTGCCTACGGCCTCGTCCACAACTACGCCGGCCCGGACAACCACGCTCTCGTACTGATCGATGATGCCCGAGCCACAGTGACCGCCACCGCAATCGTGAACGGCACGCCTCAACCGATGATTGACTCGACCGTGCCCATGCCGCCGACGTTCGCACAGGCTGACTATCGAAACCTCGCCGTGACCACCGATGTCGATACCGGAGAGTTCGTCTACAGCCTCAACGGCCTGGAGGTCCTGCGGCGCGCGTACCCCGGCCTTCCTCGGCGCGGCCGGGCCGGCCTGGTCACGGATTCGAGCGTTGTGCGCATCGACCGATTTCGTTTCTCCGACGCCACCGGCCGCCCGAGAATTCTCGTGAGCCCGCCAATCGTTCGCCGCGCCGTGTTCATCGCCGATGCACCGCCCGCCGATCACTTCACCGTTGCCAACGGAGGAGGCGGCGATGGGCTTTATTACCGGATCACCACTGATGCCGCCTGGTTGACGGTCGCGCCGGCGTACGGCGAATCGCAAGGGGAAGCGGACGAGATTACCCTGAGCTACGACATCACCGGTTTGACCGCCGGCACCTATACCGCGGATGTCCGCATCGAATCCGCCGACGCCGTGAACAGCCCGCAGATGCTGCGAGTGGAACTGACTGTCGAGACCGTCGCTCCCGACTTCGATGGCGACGGCGACGTGGACATGGAGGATTTCTCGTACATACAACTCTGCTTCACGCCGCCGAGTACGCCGCCGGCGCTGCCACCAGGCTGCGAGGATGCCGATCTGACCGGTGACGAACGTGTGAACGCAGCCGACTGCGCCATCCTGCAAGCATGCCTCAGCGGATCAAACATCTTCGCGCATCGCGCGTGCGCGAACGACTGATGCCGCTCGTCGCGGTATTCTGAGACCGCCAGTTGCGGATCGACCCGCATGCGGGCCGTAGTCAATAGACATGGGCGTCAGCCCCCGGTCGATCGTGAGCAATCGATCGTCAGCCCCGAAGGGGCGACAGGTCCGATCCGATCCGAGACAAACGTAACGCCCTCCGACGTCCTGACCGACGAGACCCACAACGTTTCGGGCCGCGGTGTGTCTGTCGCCCTGTCGGGGCTCCATGAGACAAAAGGGACGAACCGAGCGCGAATCCGTCCTTCACCGGGGGCTTACGCCACCCGGCTACTGACCCCTGCCCCTTGTGGGGCAGAAGACCCGACCATGAGCTGTGGGCTATGGGGTGTGAGCTATGAGCCAAAGAGCGGGAAGCTCTCGTCAGGTCACCACACGTGCCGACGGCGAGCACTCAGCGGAACATGTTGACGAAACGGTAGAAGAGCCCCTGGTCGGCCTGGGGTTGGCCGATGTCGCGCGAGAGCTTGGTCGCAATGGCCATGATGCAGCCGGACGCCGGACAGCGCGGGTAGCGCAACAGTACCGGCGCACGCTCTCGAACCGCTACGGCCACATAATCGTCCCGCAGGATGTGGCCGTAGTCGCTCACGCCCACCTGCAGAAACCGGGCGGCCACGCTCGAGATCCGCTCGTACACCTCGGCGGCCTCCCGGCGATTGATAGCGTTGTTGACCACCAGGCCCATGCCGCCCATCCGCGCCGCCGCACCCGGTCGGTCCGACATGAACTGGGGCAGCACCTTGATCGTGGCGTAGGCATCGGTGAGCGAGGTCGGCTCCGGCGTGGTCACCACCAGCAACGTATCGCCCGTCGCGGCGAAGCTCAGCACGTTTCGCGAGATCCCCGCCCCGCAATCCAGCACGACCACGTCATAGCGCGATTCGATCTGCGCCATGGCCGCCATGAGTTGATGCCGCTCGAAGTCCGACAGATCAGCGAGTTCAGCGATACCCGACGAACCCGGCACGAACGAGATGCCACCTGGCGCGTCGATCACCACATCATCCAACCGACGCCGCCCCTTGAGCACCTCGGACCACGTCCCGCGGGCCTGCACGCCCAGCACGATATCCGCGTTGGCCAGACCCATGTCCATGTCGAACAGGATGACCCGGTGTCCGCGGGCGGCCATCGCGATGGACAGATTGGTGGCCAGCAGCGTCTTTCCAACGCCACCCTTGCCGCTGAGAATACTGACGACGTGACAACCGCGGGCGGCTTGCCCTCCCGGCGCAAGGTCGGCACAGACCAGTTGGCGCAAACGGCTTGCCTGATCGCCTCGATTGGAGAAGCCAAAAGCCATAGCCCACCCCCGACCCCAAAAAACGACACGGTGACACGGCGATGCGGCGAAAAGGGCCGAGCGCTGCCGGCAATGGCCGCGTCAGCGCATCAAAAGCGACCTGCGATCACGCCAACTGGTTGATCGCCGACGCCGACTTCTTCACCGGCTCGGATGCGACCCGGCTCGGCTCAGCCGCCGATGATGACGCCGGCGCTGCCGTGGGCGTCGAGGACGGTAGATTCAACACCAGTTCCGCGAGTCGCCGCCGACTGCCGACCTCGATATCGTCCGGAACATCCTGGCCGGTCGTCAGGTACGACAGTTGGACGTCCAGCCGATGCGCGATGTTGAGGATCACGCCGACGCCCACGGCCTCATCCAATTTCGTGAACACCACCCGATCGACGCCCACCCTGGAGAACTTCTCGAGCACCTGCTGCAACTGGTTGGAATGGGCGGTGCACGACAGCACCAAGTGCGTCTCCAGCGCGGAGCAGCGGCCGTCCTTGGCCGTCGGCTGCGGAGCCTGCCCTTCGCCGCTGGCCGCCGTCGCCTCCAATTCCTGCGCCGCGGCCGTCTCGCGGGCCTTCTCCAGGAATGCCTGCAGATCGCCCAGATGCTCGGTGTCCTTTTGGCTGCGGCCCGACGTGTCGATCAACACGACGTCGAAGCCCTGCATCTTGCGCATGGTCTCGGCCAGCTCGTCGGGCGTGTAGACCACCTCGAGCGGCACGCTGAGAATGTCGGCATACGCCTTGAGCTGAGCGACGGCGGCGATGCGGTACGTGTCCGTGGTGATCAGACCCACGCGCTTGCGGTCGCGAAGCTTGAACTGGGCGGCCAGCTTGGCGATGGTCGTGGTCTTGCCCACACCGGTCGGCCCCACCAGGGCGACAAACTTCGTGCCCCGGCCCGGCTGAAGCTGGACGGGGTCGGCCGTCGGCAGCATCCGCTCCACCACTTCCAGCAGGGCGTCCGGAATGAGCTTCTGGAAATCCAGCGGCTCGGTCTTGACCGGCCCCACTGCCTGCAGCCGCGCCCGCCACTCGTTCAGCCGCTCCTTAGCTCGCGAGACCACCTCGCGGGCCAGCTCATCGGCCACCGCGTTCTGGATGAGCTTCGTGTAGTACTCCTGCAGTTCCTCCGGGATGGGCGGACCGGGCCGAACCGGCCCCAGCCCCGCGTCGATGCGGCCCGGTGACGCCTTGGCCGACTGCTCGCGATCGAGCAACTGGCGAACCATCGTCCGCAGCTCTTCCATCTCGCTGCGCAGCGCCGAGGTCGAAGAGGAGATCTGAGCCAGCGTGTCCGAGCTCGCGGCCCCCCGATTGGCGGCCGCCGACTCCGTGGAACGGGGACCTCCGCTGGACGCCTCCGCCTGCCGCGTGCGCGACGACAGCGTCTCGCGCCGCGGGACGTACGTCCCGCGTCCCGGCGAGCCCTCGGGGCGAGGCAACAGCGTCAGATCCTTGCTCGCCGTGATCTCCACGATCGACCGGGCCCCGACCCCCATCAGGCCGCCCCGCCGAATCGTCCGGGTGTGCAGGATCACCGCCCCGCGGCCCAGGTCCTGCTTGACCTTCTCGAGGGCCTCAGCCATCGATTTACCCTGGTAGGTTTTCAGTTCCATCCGTGAGTACCACCAGTCCTAACGACTGAACTTCAATGCCTCGGACGATTTCGTTGTACGCCAGCACGGGCACATGCGGCATGGACTGCTCGATGAGCCGCCGCACCCACATGCGAACCGGCGGCGAGCACAGAACGGCGACGGTCTGCCCGGCCGCCTGATACCCGCCCTGCTCCACCCGCTCGCGAATGGCCGCCACGATCCGCCCCTGCGTCATCGGAGGCAGGCTCAGGTAGCTGCCCCGATCGTTCCGTTCGATGTGGGTGGCGATCAGATCCTCCAGTTGCGGATCCAGGGTGACCACGCGGATGACATTGCGTTCGTCTTTATACAGTTGACAGATGGTTCTCGCCAGAGCATTGCGACAATATTCAATGAGAATGTCCGGGTCCTTCGTCCGCGGCGCCCAGTCGGCCAGCGTCTCGAGGATGGTCTCCAGGTCGCGCACGGGAACCCGCTCGCGCAGCAGGCCCTGGAGGACCCGCTGCAATTCGCCCGGCTTGATGATCTCGGGAATGACGTCCTCGACCGCCTTGGGCGACTTCTCCTTCAGGGCGTCCAGCAGTCGGTGCGTCTGCTGACGGCTCAACAGCTCGTCCGCGTGCTTCTTGATGACTTCCGTCAGGTGCGTGGCCAGGACGCTGGAACAGGGTACGACGGTGTAGTTGCGCTGCTCGGCATCGAGCTTCTGGTCCTCGTTGATCCACAGCGCGGGCAGACCGAACGCCGGCTCGATTGTCTCGATTCCGGTCACCTGGTCGGTCACCATGCCGTTGTCGATGGCCAGGAGCAGGCCCGGCATGCACTCGCCTCGTGCAACCTCGACCCCCTTGAGCTTGATGGTGTACTTGTTGGGCTCGAGCTTGAGGTGGTCGCGCACGCGGATGGGCGGCACGATGATGCCCAGCTCGGTGGCCACCTGTTTGCGAATGTTGGTGATGCGATCGAGCAGGTCGCCGCCCTGCTTGCGGTCCACCAGGCGGATCAGCCCGTAGCCCACCTCCAGCTCCATGGGATCCACGGTGAGCAGCGACTCGACCCGCTCGGCCTTCTTGCCCGCCTCGACCTTGGCTTGCGTGGCCGCCGTGGCCATCGCCGCCGATCGTTGCGAATTGATGATGTAGGCCATACCGCCGCAGCCCGCCGCCAGAACGAGCAGCGGCATCGTGGGCAGCCCGGTCAGCGAGAGCAGCGACAGAAAACCCGCCGTCAGCGCCAGCGCGATGGGCCGGTTGGTCAGTTGGCCCAACAGGTCCTCGCCCAGGTTCACGCGGGCGTTGCTACGGGTCACCAACAAGCCGGCCGCGATCGAGATAATGAACGAGGGAATGGCCGCCACGAGGCCGTCACCGATGGTCAGCTTGGTGAAGACCTCGAGGCACCGCATGAACTCCATCTTGTGCTCGACCATCCCCACGTAGACGCCGCCCACCATGTTGATGAACGTGATGATCAGGCCGGCCACCGCGTCTCCCCGGACGAACTTGGAGGCACCGTCCATGGCCCCGTAGAAGTCCGCCTCGGCGGTCACCTCCTGTCGCCGCCGCCGGGCTTCGGCCTCGTTAATGATGCCGGCATTGAGATCGGCGTCGATGGCCATCTGCTTGCCCGGCATGCCGTCCAACGTGAACCGGGCCGCCACTTCGGCCACGCGCGTCGACCCCTTGGTGATGACGACGAACTGGATGACGGTCAGGATGAGGAAGATGATGATGCCCACCACCAGGGAGCCGGCGGTGACGAAGTTGCCGAACGTCTCCACGACGCGGCCGGCCGCCATGGTGCCATCCTGGGCGTTGGTCAGGATCAGACGGGTGGTCGCCGTGTTGAGCACGAGCCGCAGGAGCGTGACCCCCAGCAACAGCGAGGGGAACGAGGACATCTCCAGCGGATGATTGATGTACATCACCGTCAGCAGCACGACCGCCGACAGCATGATGTTGCCCGCCAACAGAATGTCCATCAGGGCGGTGGGCAACGGCACCAGCAGCACGAAAATGAGCGCCGTGGCGCCGATCGGTACGAGCAGCCCGCGATGCCGCTCGATCAATCGCACTGGTCGTGAGTCAAATAACGCCAAACCCGCCACCGTTCATCACCCGGTTATCGAAACGACGCGGCGACACGGAGACGCGGTGAGGCGAACAAAAACGTCGCACCGACATCTCGCCTCCCAAGCCGCGCTCTTTCAGGTCTGTGTCCGCCCCGATCAGCCATCGCAAACCACGTTTCGCGTTCTTTTTCCGCGTTGTCTCGTTCCTCTTTCGCCGCGTCTCCGCGTCGCCGTGTCATCCTTTCAATTCAGGCTCACTCCCGCCGCGGCCCGCCGGGCGTAACCACGGCCGGCCAGCTCGTACACGTACGCCAGCACCTCGGCGACCGCCTTGTAGAAG
>Ga0116169_1000156_pt1 | contig 78227 bp, 77 predicted proteins | sample AD_UKC130_MetaG_FD_89796 | JGI IMG/M metagenome (GOLD analysis project Ga0116169, IMG submission 89796) | Active sludge microbial communities of municipal wastewater-treating anaerobic digesters from Canada - AD_UKC130_MetaG | ecosystem: Engineered > Bioreactor > Anaerobic > Digestate | place...
ATTGTAATATTAAACTGAGCCATGGTTCATCCTCCTCGGTTTGATATTTGGTGGTGCTTATATTTTAACCGAGGTATGAGTTATGGCTCAACTCATTTTTACACCATTATATAGACTTAATCTTCTTCAGGAGATCAATTTTCAGGGGATACAGAGGGTGAGGGTTCGACCTCATCCTTCCCGTATATGAACTCATGCAGGAGCTGCTTATTTTTCTCCATGTCGGGCGCCAGGACCATCATGCCGTTGATCGTTTGATCGGTATATGCCCCGTTGGCAGGCAGCCTGAACTGTTCGATCTCGCTGGTGCTGAAGCCTATCATGGCTATAGCCAGATCGATTATCTCGGTCTTGCTCAGGCTGGTTTCGACCTCGGGCAGGATCTTTGCTACCAGGCCGGGTATCCTGGAGACGCCCATTTGCTTCCCTTTTTTAAAGAGCTCGTCCAGCACTTTCCGCTGGCGTGCGGTACGGTCAAAGTCGCCGTTGCCTACGGAACGTATGCGGCAGTAGGATACAGCCTGCCTGCCGGACAGGACCTGAAGGCCGGGCTCAGTCAAAAGGGGGATCTTTTTGCCGTCCTTGTGTATTTTATCAAGCTCCTTGATAAATTTGTTTATGTGCTTGATTTCCTTCTGCTTGACATCGATGGGGACGCCCCCGACCTCATCTATTATCATCTCCAGTGAAAAGAAGTCTACGGAGATATAGTCCGTTATGTCCATGTTGAAGTTGGTGTTAACCGTTTTCAAGGCCAGGGAAGGTCCGCCGAATATATAGGCAGTATTTATCCTGTTGTCTTTTTTGCCGGGGATGGGAACATACATATCCCTCATAAGAGAGGTTACCTTGACGGTCTTGTTCTTCTTATCGATACTGGCTATCATCATGCTGTCCGATCTGCTTTGCTCGTTTCTGTGCCGGTTGTCGGTGCCAAAGAGCATGATGTTTATCACACCCGTCTCATTGGAGTTCGGCGCTCCAGGGCCTATCCCTATATCTGACGGGTCTTCTATGGGATTGCCGGTATCAGGATTCACCACAGGCTTTTCCTGGACCATGTCAAGCAGTCGGTAAATATATATGCCAGTCCCTATGAGCACAGCCAGTAAGACTGACAAAAGGACTACCAGGACTTTCTTCATTGTTTATGCCTCCATTTTCAAAGCAAGCTATCAGAGTTTGCATATATAGTGACTTATTTATTATATACCATGAGATATATTAGTCAACATTTCTTTGATCACAGCACCTTGTGTTCTACACTTCTGATTCCATGACGCCTGTTTATATATTATAGTATAAGGGTATAACTACCTTGTAAGGTAAGGGAGTGATCGAAGTGGGCAGCAGATTCTTCATCATAACAGTTTTCCTGCAGGGCATGGCTTCCTTTCTGTCGCCCTGTGTCCTGCCGCTGATCCCTGCCTATATGACCTACCTGACAGGACGATCACTGGAAGCTGTGACCCAGGACAGGATGGCACAGAAAAGCCTGGTTCTAAACGCCCTGGCATTTGTGCTGGGCTTTTCAGTGATATTTGTTCTGATGGGGGCTGCTGCGACCAGGGTCGGGAGCTTTCTTCTGAGACACCAGTATACCATACGTAAGGCAAGCGGAGTGGTGATAATACTCTTTGGCCTCTTCCATACCGGCCTTCTGCCGGTCAGGCTCCTGAACTATGAGCGCAGGCTCAACATAAGGCCTGCAACGCCCGGATTCCTGCCTTCCCTGCTGATCGGGGCGGGCTTCAGCATCGGGTGGACGCCCTGCATTGGCCCTGTGCTGGCCTCGATACTGATCCTTGCTGCAAACTCCAGGACCCTGGCTGCCGGCATCCTGTACCTGGCAGTATACGCCCTGGGGCTGGGGATACCCTTTTTGGTGCTGGCCTTTGGTGCCAGGTATCTGTTAAAATATCTGAAGGCAGTATACCGGTATATGAGCATAATAAAGGTGATAAGCGGCATAATCCTCATTATTACTGGTTTCATGATCTATTTCAATATATTTTCCCTGTTGGCCTACTAAAAATCAAGGCCATAAAACTGAGCACGGGATGTGATAACATTGCTTAAAAGGATCGGAGCTAAAAAGCTGGCTGCCCTCTTGCTCTTTTTGGTGATGGCAGGAGCTGCAGGCTGCGCCGCCTATCCGGGGGACGAAACCGGAGCGACGGCAGAGCCAGGCCAGGAGCATGAAAGCAAGGAGACCCAAAGCCCGGACAGAGGTCTTGAGAATGATCTAAAGCTACTTGAAGGCTATTATTACCTTCAGCTCAATGAGCCTATAGTCGATTTCGAGCTTGAGAGTCTGGACGGCGGGACTGTAAGGCTCTCAGACCTCAAGGGTCAGGTCGTGATACTGAATTTCTGGGCTACCTGGTGCCCTCCCTGTCGTGAGGAAATGCCCCATTTCCAGGAGTTTTACGAGAAATACAAGGACAAGGGCGTAACTGTGCTGGCGGTCAACCCCAATATAGTGGAGAACAATGGATTCAACGACAGCGAGGGAGCAAAGCGCAAGGCCAGATCCTTTATCGAGCAGGAAGGCTATACCTTCCCGGTGCTGGTGGACGCAGACAATTCAGCCTGGTATGTGTACCAGCAGAGGGGGATACCGGCCAACTACGTGATCGACGCAAACGGCATGATCAGATTCCTCAAACCAGGGGCGTTTATTAGCCTTGAGGAGATAGTGGCCTTTGCAAAGGCTGCCGGGGCTGGGATAGACTGAAGGTCAAAGCCGGATTTTAGTCTGCGGACGAGCCAGAGCTGCCGGCGGACGTATTGCGAAATAAAGACGTATGAAATAGAGTCGTATGAAGAGACAAGGACGGATGTGGTATGGAGATCGGACTGAAGGAGTTTGAACGCATAGACGATCTTCAATTCAAGGGCCTTAAGATTATTCAGGATCCAAGGAAGTTCTGCTTCGGGACGGATGCAGTCCTCCTGTCGCATTTTGCCGGCGTGAGAAGGGGCGATGTGGTCGCAGACCTGGGTACCGGTACAGGCATCATACCCATATTGCTGGCGGGAAGATCAGAGGATGCCAGGATAACAGGCCTCGAGATCCAGGCAGATATGGCTGAGATGGCCCGGCGCAGCGTAGAGCTGAACGATCTGCAGGACAGGGTGAAAATCATGGAAGGTGATCTGAGGAAGGCCCCTGAGCTCCTGGGGAGGAACAGGTATACCCTGGTGGTTTCCAACCCGCCCTATAAAAAAAGCGGGAGCGGCAAGGTCAACCCCAGCGACTCCATAGCTGTTGCCAGGCATGAGATCCTGTGTACCCTGGAGGATGTGGTCGAAGCGGCCTCCATTCTTCTGGTCCCGTTCGGCAGGTTTGCCATGGTGCATCAGTCGGACCGGGTGGCCGATATCATCTGGGCTATGCGCAGATCCAGCCTGGAGCCCAAGCGGATCCAGATGGTCCATCCCCGGCCGCAAAAGCCGCCTAACCTGGTCCTGATAGAGGCTGTGAAGCACAGCAGGCCTCACCTCAAGTGGCTGCCGCCCTTGTATGTATATGATGAAAACGGCCAATACACTGAGGAGCTGATCGAAATATACCATATGAAGCCAAAAGACCTCTCACTATGACTGCAAAGGATGATCAGGATGGACAAAGCAGGCAGGGGGATACTGTACCTTTGCACTACCCCGATAGGCAACCTGGAGGATATCACGCTCAGGGTGCTGAAGGTCCTGAATGAGGTTGATTTCATCGCCGCGGAGGATACCCGGCATACGCTGAAGCTGCTCAACCACTATGATATTTCAAAGCCACTCATAAGCTACCATGAGCACAGCCGGCGGGAAAAGAGCATGGAGATAATAGCCCTGCTCAAGGAAGGGAAAAACGTTGCCTACTGCTCCGATGCCGGCATGCCGGGCATATCGGACCCGGGGGCTGACCTTATCCGTCTGGCCCGGGATGAAGGGATTCAGGCAACCGTCCTGCCGGGGCCTTCTGCATCGCTGACAGCCCTGGTACTGTCGGGCCTGCCCACGGAGAGGTTCGTGTTTGAAGGCTTTCTGCCCAGGGACAAAAAGCAAAGGGTCAAAAGGCTTGACCGGCTTGCCCGGGAAGAACGGACCATCATCCTGTATGAGGCCCCCCATCGCGTAAGGCAGACCATCAAGGACCTGTACAGCCATCTGGGAAACAGGCGTATTTCCATTGTTCGGGAGCTTACCAAGCTGCATGAGGAAGTCCTCTCCACGAGTCTGGAAGAAGCGACTGCCTACTATGACGACAAGGCTCCCCGGGGAGAGTATGTCCTGGTGCTGGAAGGACGCAGCCCGGAGTCAGACCTTGAAGAGGACAGGGCCGGCTATGCCGGTATCAGTATAGAGGACCACATCAGGCGGTATATGCAGGCCGGTATGACCAAAATGGAAGCGGTCAAACAGGCGGCCAGGGACAGGGGGCTCCCAAAAAGCGAGGTCTATGCTGTGAGTATAGAAATGGATAAGGGCAAAATAAAGAGCGGATCAGAAGATGTAAAATAGATATGGTTTATAAGCTGCATATAAAAAAAAGAGCTGTCTCATTTGCTTGTTGAGACAGCTCTTACATTACACATCCATAAAGAATGCTTTTGACCTCACTACTAGCGAGTCGGCCTTACCTGTTGGCCATTTCAGCCAGACAATTCTTGCAGATGTTCTTGCCCTTGTACTGAACAACGTCGCGGGCATCATCGCAGAATATGCAAGCAGGTGCATATTTCTTGAGTATTATATGTTCTCCGTCAACATATATCTCCAGGGCATCCTTTTCTTCGATGTCCAATGTCCTCCGAAGCTCTATCGGAATAACTACCCTGCCTAATTCGTCAACTTTACGGACGATTCCTGTAGATTTCATCCTTCTCCCCCCTCTTATACAAAATTCGACAACTTCCTACGGAATATAGTTTACCAATAATTAAAATATAAGTCAACCTTTTTTAATAAAAAAATTATATTTTTTTCAAAAATCTTTGCTGTTTGCATAAACCCTTATATTTTGGTCTACAGGAGGTAAAAACCTCATATTAATGTAAACAGGACAAAGAAAGGGTGAGCCTATGGTAAACACGGTCTGGATTATCCTGATACTGGCCGGCATCCTGGCAGCGATCCCGGCGGGAAACATTGAGGCTGTCACCCAGTCGGCATTTGACGGTGCAAAGCAGGCAGTGGAGCTCAGCTTCGGCCTGATCGGCATATATGCCCTGTGGCTTGGCCTCATGAGAGTGGCCGAAAAAGCCGGCCTGGTAAAGGCCTTATCCTCCAGGATGGCTCCGGTCATGAAGGCCCTATTTCCTGAAGTACCGGCGGGCAGCCCCGCCATGGGAGCCATGGCCATGAATATAATAGCAAACATGCTGGGCCTTGGCAACGCGGCAACTCCTTTGGGCATCAAGGCGATGAAGGAGCTAAGAGAGCTCAGTCATGACAAGGAGACGGCAACCAACGCAATGTGCATGTTCCTGGTCATCAACACCTCCTCTGTCCAATTGATACCAACCACTGTGATAGCCTTACGGTCTGCGGCGGGATCCGCTAACCCGACTGAGATAATTGGTACGGCCTTGATCGCTACCGCATGTTCGACGCTTGCCGGTATCATTTCAGTATTTATTTTAAGACGATACTATTAGTTGTGTTAATATATATAAACAATTTTTTACCTGTATAACTAAAATTTTAAATAAAATTTCAATAACTGGCTGGGGGAATATAAAATGGTGGCAGTGCTGAAAACAGTGTCGGTTTTTGCCATACCGGCCTTTATCGCCTTTATCCTCATATACGGGCATATGAAGGGGGTCGCGGTATACGAAACCTTTGTGGAGGGTGCCAAGGAAGGACTGACTACAGCCTTCCGTATCATACCTTATCTGGTGGCGATGTTTGTAGCTATCGGTATGTTCAGGTCATCAGGCGCTATGGAGTTCGTCATTAAAATCGTGTCGCCGGTATTGGGCCTTATAGGGCTGCCGCCCGAGGTCCTGCCCCTAGTGATAATGCGGCCCATGTCCGGGGCAGCATCCACCGGGCTGCTTGCAGAGCTTTTCAAGGTTTATGGCCCGGACTCCTTTATCGGTCGTACGGCTTCAACGGTTATGGGATCCACCGAGACCATATTCTACACCCTTTCTGTTTATTACGGATCAGTCGGGGTTAAAAATATCAGGTATACCCTGGCAGCGGGGCTCCTGGCGGATGCGGCGGGGATATTGGCCGCTGTGGCCGTGTGCACCATGTTTTTCGGGAGATGATCATCCCCTTGCCGTCATGAGTGACTTTTATGCATGACATGTGGTATAATCTAAAAAACAACAAGATGGAGGCAACTTATGAGGATCAGCGTATACGCTACTCCTGACAGCATTATGGAGAGGGACCTGAAGGAGCAGGCAGTAGTTGTAATCGATGTGCTCAGGGCGACCAGCACCATGATCACAGCCCTGTACAACGGATGCAAGGAGGTCATACCTGTCAAGGAGATCGAAGAAGCAATCAATATGTCCAAAAACTATGACAAGGATGCATATTTGCTCTGTGGCGAGCGCAATTCACAGCCGATCGAAGGATTCCATCTGTCCAACTCCCCACTGGAATACAAGAGAGAGACAGTGGAGGGCAAGACCATATTGTTCACCACCACCAACGGTACCCGGGCCATGAAGATGACTTCCGATGCCAAATCGGTCATCGTATGCGGCATGATCAACGTGGATGCCGTTGCTGAGTATATCCTGGCTTCAGGCTGCGATACGGTCTTTGTCTGCGCAGGCACAGAGGGCAGATTCTCTCTCGACGACTGTATCACTGCAGGCGCGGTCATAAACCGGATAAAAATGAGGACTGACGTGGATATGGATGACCTGGCGCGTGTGGCTGCAGATATCTATGATAATGCCAGCGGTAGAATTCACGAAGCGCTGAAGGATACCGTGCATTATAAAAAGCTGGCGGCATTGGGCCTGACTGCGGACCTGGAATATTGCCTGACTGAAAATGCAGCGCCGGTCATCGGCCTGTATCAGGACGGCGTTGTAAAGCTGCTCGACAAGGTCCGGTAAAGCTGATGCCGACCTAAAAATAAATCAATATAATATAAGGGGGGACATAGCTTTGCTAAGGATAGTAGAAGTCAAGACACGAAAGCAGCTCAAAGCCTTCATCAATTTTCCGTACAAGCTGTATTCAGGTCATCCGAACTGGGTGCCACCGCTCAGATTCGATGAGATGAACACGCTGCGGAAGGATAAAAACCCGGCCTTTGAGTACTGCCGCGCAAGATACTGGCTGGCTTACAAGGATGGCAAGCTGGTAGGGAGGATAGCCGGTATCATCAATGACAGGGCAAACAAGATATGGAACACTAAGAATGCCCGTTTCGGATGGTTTGACCTGATCGACGACGCAGAGGTCGCTGCGGCCCTGCTCAAGAAGGTCGAGGATTGGGCCATCGAGGAAGGGATGACAGGCGTACAGGGCCCCATGGGATTCTGCGATCTGGACAAGGAAGGGCTGCTGATCGAAGGCTTCGATGAGCTGGGCTCATTCACCACCATCTACAATCACCCTTACTACACAAGGCACCTTGAAAACAACGGATATGTCAAGGATGTGGATTGGCTGGAGTACACCATCTCGGTACCTGATAAGCTGCCGGAGAACATACTGAAGATCGCTGAAAAGACCCAGCAGCGCCTGAACGTAAAGGTATTGTCGTTCAAGAAGGCCAAGGACATCCTGCCTTATGGACACGAGATATTCGAGCTCATCAACGTGGCATACAAGGACCTTTACAATGTGGTGCCCCTGACAGAAGCCCAGATCGAATTCTATATCAAGCAGTATTTCAGCTCTATCAATCCTGACTTCATCAAGCTGGTCGTTGACAAGGACGGCAAGCTGGCAGCCTTCGGTATAGGGATCCCTTCTCTTGGGAAAGCTTTGATAGAGACCAGGGGCAAGCTCGTACCCTTTGGATTTTTGAAGCTTCTCAAGGCGCTCAAGAAAAACGACAGCGTCGACCTGCTGCTGGTGGCCGTAAGGCCGGATATGCAGAACAAGGGAGTGAATTCCCTGCTGATGACCAGCTTTGCTGAGGCATGCTGGAAGAACGGGATCAAGACGGCCTACTGCAATCCGGAGCTCGAAACCAACTTCAAGGTGCAGGGCCAATGGAAGCACTTCCCGACGACCCAGCACAAAAAGCGCAGGTGCTACCTGAAAAAGCTCAGCCCGGCCGGCCAGGCTGATATGACAGACTCAAATATCAATTGACACCGCAATCATATATTATTATAATTTAATCAAAACATACTGATAAACACAATGAAGGGAAGAGTAGGCAAACGACGCTGCCTGAAAGAGAGCCGGGTCAGGTGAAAGCCGGCGGCAGAGGGATTTGCTGAACATGGCCCCGGAGTGAAGCAGCCGAAAGACAAGTAAGCTGCTGCGGCGGATACCGTTAGCAAATCAGGTGATGTCAGTCACTGCAATGAGGTCATGATCAATGACGAAATAGGGTGGTACCGCGTGCCCCTCGCCCCTAGTCCGGTGAGGGGCTTTTTATATCATCTTTATGAAAGGAAGTTTCAGTATGCCAGAGAAAAAGACCTTTTATATCACGACACCCATATACTATCCCAGTGACAAGCTTCACATCGGGCATTCCTATACTACAGTCGCAGCCGATGCCATGGCGCGCTTCAAAAGGCTGACAGGCTATGAGGTCATGTTCCTGACCGGCACCGATGAGCATGGCCAGAAAATCGAGAAAATAGCCAGGGAGAACAAGGTGACCCCCAAGGAGTATGTGGACAGGATCGTTGCCGGCATCAAGGAGCTTTGGAAGCTGCTTGACATAAGCTATGACGATTTTATAAGGACGACGGACAAGCGCCATGAGGCTGTCGTCCAGAAGATATTCCAGAAGCTTTATGACCAGGGGGACATCTACAAGAGTGAGTACGAGGGCTGGTACTGCACGCCCTGCGAGTCCTTCTGGACTGAGCACCAGCTGGCAGACGGCAACTGCCCTGACTGCGGCCGCCCGGTAGAAAGGGTCCGGGAGGAGTCCTATTTCTTCAAGCTGAGCAAATACCAGGACAGGCTCATCAAGTACATCGAGGAGCATCCGGAGTTCATCCAGCCCCAGTCAAGGCAGAATGAGATGCTCAACAACTTCCTCAGGCCGGGCCTGGAGGACCTGTGCGTATCCAGGACCTCCTTCAAGTGGGGCATACCCGTTCCCTTTGACGGCCAGCATGTGATCTATGTCTGGCTGGATGCCCTGTCCAACTATATATCCGCTCTAGGGTACCTAAGCGAGGATGACGAGAGGATCAGGAAGTTCTGGCCGGCTGATGTCCATCTCGTAGGCAAGGAGATCGTGCGCTTCCATACGATCATATGGCCCATCATGCTTATGGCCCTGGAGCTGCCCCTGCCCAGGCAGGTGTTCGGCCACGGCTGGCTCATCCTGGAGGGCGGCAAGATGTCCAAATCCAAGGGCAACGTGGTCGACCCCGTAGTCCTGGTGGACAGGTACGGCCTGGATGCGATCAGGTATTTCCTTTTAAGGGAAGTCCCCTTCGGCGCAGACGGGGTCTTCTCCAATGAGGCCCTGATAAACAGGATCAACTCGGATCTGGCCAATGACCTGGGCAACCTCGTGAGCAGGACAGTGGCTATGATCGACAAGTACTTCGGCGGCGAGGTACCCGCTCCCGGCGAGCCCACTGACCTGGACAAGGACCTTGAAGCCCTGGCCCTGGCTACTCCGGGCAGGGTAGAAGGCCTGATGGACCAGCTCCTTTTCAGCAATGCCCTGTCTGAGATCTGGAGGCTGGTAGGCAGGACCAACAAGTATATCGATGAGACTGCCCCCTGGGTGCTGGCAAAGACCGAAGAGGGCAAGGCCCGCCTGACAACGGTCCTGTACTACCTGGCTGAGTCCCTGCGCTTCATATCGGTCCTGATATCGCCCTTCATGACCCGGACCCCCGTTGAGATCCAGAGACAGCTTGGCATAAAGGATGAGGTTTCATGGGACAGCCTGAAGGAATTTGGCAGGCTGAAGCCGGGAACCAGGGTCTGCCGCGGCGAGGTCATATTCCCCAGGCTGGATGTAGCTGAAGAGCTCAAGGCCCTCGAGCACCTGACTGAAAGCAAAAAGGACAGCGACGGCGCCGCAAACGGCAATGGGTCCGGCAGCGGTGCGGCAAAGGAGGACGGAGCAAGAAGCAGTGAATCAAAACAGGCAGGGGTTCAGGCCGCCGGCAAGGAAGCAGAAGGCCGGGAAAGCCTGCCGGAGATCACTATAGATGACTTTGCAAAGCTCGACCTCAGGGTCGCCAGGGTCATAGCAGCGGAGAAGGTCGAGAAAGCCGACAAGCTTTTGAAGCTGACCCTGGACGTGGGTGGACAAAGCCGCCAGGTGGTGTCAGGCATAGCCAGGCATTATGAGCCCCAGGACCTCGTCGGTAAAAATGTCGTGATCATAGCGAACCTTAAGCCGGTCAAGCTGAGGGGGATCCTCTCCGAGGGGATGATACTCGCTGCTTCCGACTCAAGCGGGAAGCTGGAGGTCGTTTCAGTATCCGGTGAGATCGAAAGCGGGGCAAAAGTAAATTAAGGGGTTGACACAAGATGCTTTTTGACAGCCATGCCCATCTGGACGATAAAAGATTTGACGAGGACAGGCACGAGCTGATAAGGGAGCTGCCCAAACGGGGCATTTCCTATGTGCTCAATGCGGGGGCGGATATGAAGTCTTCCCGCCTGTCCGTAAAACTGGCAGAAACCTATTCATTCATATATGCATCCGTAGGGGTCCACCCCCACGATGCTGCCAATATGAAAGACTCCGATCTGAAAGCCCTGGCGGAGATGACCAAAGCTGAAAAGGTGGTTGCCATAGGCGAGATCGGGCTGGATTACCACTACGATTTTTCCCCCAGGGATATCCAGCGGGAGCGGTTCGCCCAGCAGCTGGCGCTGGCAGGAGAGCTCGGCCTGCCTGTGATAATACATGACAGGGAAGCCCACGGCGATACCCTGGATATACTCAGGGCCCACAGGTCTGTATTGAAGGGCGGCGTCATGCACTGCTATTCAGGCAGCCGGGAAATGGCCGGGGACTTCCTTGACCTTGGCCTGAAAATCGCCCTTGGGGGAGCTGTGACCTTCAAAAATGCCGCCAGGCCGGTAGAAGTTGCAAAATACGTGCCCCTGGAAGAACTTTTGATAGAGACTGACTGCCCCTATATGACTCCCCACCCCTTCCGCGGCAGCCGCAACGATCCCGGGCTGGTCAGGCTGGTCGCCGAGCGCATCGCAGAGATACGGGGCCTGGATATGGCTGAGGTGGCCAGGGTGACCCTTGAGAATGCATGCGCCCTTTTCGGCATAGATCGGACATAGCCTGAGCCGGCCGGCTACCAGGCTTGCTGCCCTCTTTTGCATCTAGGCTCCGGAAGCTTGATGGTATGTTATACAGACGTATGTATAAAACCCTATATAAAAAGGTATAATCTTGAATACGGGCTTGCGATTTCCTGGTGCAGGTCCCAAAATGTTAAAAAGCTTTGACAAAATATTAAGAATGTATTACAATGATACCATCAACTCCCCGTTTCCTAGATTATTGAAGGAGGGTGAATATGTCTTCACACAGACGGGGCTATGCATGGGCCAGGATCACGCTGGTACTCATGATAGCTCTCATAGTTGCCGGCAGCGCAACATTGATGCTTACCCAGCGGCTGCGCAGCAGGACCAGGCAGGTTACGCTGAACTACGATGGGTATAGCATAAGCTTTCAGACATTTGACACAAAAGTAGCAGACATCTTAGCAAGATATGATATAGAGCTGGGACCCGGAGACGAAGTGACCCCGGGTGTCAACGAAGCACTAAAGGACGAAACAAGCATCACCATAAAGCGGGCTATGGCAATAGATGTGACCGCTGACGGTAAAACTACTACTGTTTACCTTACCGGGGGTACAGTAAAGGATTTTCTGGACAAAGCCGGTGTTACCTTAGGAGAGAATGATTTGATAAACATTCCCTTAGATACAGTTGTCAAACCAAGGGATTCGATAAAAGTTACGCGAATCGACGAAGACCTCATTGTTGAGACCGAAAGCATCCCCTACAAGGTAGTCACAAAGAAAAACAATGATCTGGAAGAGGGAGTTACCAGAGTAATAAGCGAAGGCAAGGAAGGTGTGCTGGAGAGAAGGATACAGGTAGTTTACCGTGACGGTGAGGAAGTCTCCCGTACAGTAGTCAGCGAGACGGTAGTCAGACAGCCCCAGGACCGCGTGGTTGAAAAAGGCACGGCAAAGTTTGTCCTGATAGCATCCCGCGGTACGAAAGAGAAATACACCAAGGCAATGACGATGAGGGCTACTGCCTATACGGCCGGCTATGAAAGCACCGGCAAAAAGCCCGGTGACCGCTACTATGGCATAACTGCCAGCGGCAAGAAGGTAAAGCCTTATCATACGATAGCAGCACCAAAGTCGATCCCCTTTGGCACCAGGGTATATATACCCGAGCTTGTCGAGTTCTGGAAAAAACGGGGCGTGACGATAAGCGGCATCTTCGTTGTTGAAGACAGGGGTGGTGGCATCAAGGGCAACAAGATCGACATCTATATGGAAGATGAAAGTACTACTAAGATTTGGGGAGTCAGAAACGTAACAGTCTATATTCTGGATTGACACACAGGGGCAGATAAGTATTCTGCCCTTTCCTTTTGCGCATATATAACACAAGGAGGTAGCGGATGCAGTCCCTGACATCGCCAAGATACTTGAAAGAGCTGCTTGAGCGGCATGGTTTTCATTTCAGCAAGAGCCTGGGGCAGAACTTTCTGATTGACAGGAACATCTTGAACAAGATCATAGAAGGAGCCAGGGTCACAAGCTCCGACTATTGCCTGGAGGTCGGGCCGGGCGTCGGCACCCTGACCCGTGCCCTGGCCGAAAAAGCTGCATTTGTCGCAGCTGTAGAGATAGACAAGAGGCTTTTGCCTGTGCTCGAGGAGACCCTGGAGGGCCTGGACAACGTAAGGGTGATCCATGGCGACATCCTCAAGCTGGATATAGGCAGGCTGGCGGCGGATGTGTTCTCCGGCAGCCCCTTCAAGGTGGTAGCCAACCTTCCCTATTACATAACTACGCCTATCATAATGAGGTTTCTGGAGGAGGACCTGCCCTTTACCACGATAGTCATCATGGTCCAGAAGGAGGTGGCCGAACGGATGTCGGCAGCCCCCGGGACCAAGGATTATGGCGCATTGACCGTAGCCGTGCAGTATTATACCAGGCCCAGGATCGTTGCCAGGGCGCCTGCCAGTGTGTTCATGCCGCCACCTAAGGTAGACTCCGTGGTCATAGCCCTGGAACGGCGGGATGAGCCTCCTGTCATGGTCAAGGACAAGGCCGGTTTTTTCAGGATGATAAGCGCCCTGTTCAGCCAGCGGAGGAAGACCCTGCTCAACACCCTGTTGGCCTCGGGCCTGACTGATCTTGGCAAGGAGGACCTGACACATAGGCTGGCCTCAGCAGGCATAGACCCCAGACGGAGGGCGGAGACCTTAAGCCTTGAAGAGCTTGCCAGACTTTACAACAGCATAGCCTGAGAGCTTCACATATCCCTGTTTTTTACCGGATCCGGGCATCCGCCGGTAAAAATCAGGGATTCTTTTTTTGCATTTGATACATATATTAGTAAAGATACGGCATAGGTATACATATGCAAAGGCTTGTAAGGGAGGGATAAGTGTTGGCAAGCAATAATTTCAACCGCTTTTTTGTCATGCTCGAGCCCATGGACGGCGGTTTTGGCCTAAACGGCGGAAAAGAGCCTGCTGGATACTGCAAGTTTGAAATACGGAAAAACCGCGGGCGGCTGCATATATACCTGCAGGATTTGAAACCCATAGACAAGGACAAGGGAATATACGAGCTGGTGCTTTTATCGACCCGGGGCGGTATCAGCCCCATAAGGCTTGCCGGCTTGAAAATCGGCGAGGACGGGAAATATGAGGAGATCATGGACTTCGATCCGGCCAATATAAATGGCTCCGGGCACGGGCTGAACATGTTCCAGGGCATAGCCGTGGTACCGGTGCTGAAATCAGAAGGCAAGGCCAGGATCGCCTTGACCGGCCTGATCGACAAGCGGGCGGAACCGGATTTCAGGGGGATCATTGCCGACTGGCTGGCGCCGTCCCATCTCACCGGGGCAGAAGCCCCGGAAGGCCAGGCCATGGCTGAGACCACAACAAAGGAAGACCTAACAGAAGAGCCTCCAAAAGAGGAATGGCCTTTGGCTGAAGAGGATGAAGCGGACGATATATACGCTGCCGGCTATAATGCTGAAAGCCTTGACGCGGGAGGGGAGACAATAGGCGGCGCAGACCTGCCTGCAGAGGCTGACCCTATGACCAGGGTTTCGGACAGCGGGGGACCGGATCAAAATGATATCAAGGACCTGGCTGTTGACAACGAGGCTGCCCGGGATGACGACCATTTTGAATATGAGATCACATATCCGAATGAGTATGACAAGGAGCCAATCGATCTGGAAGGCGCTGAGCGCGCAAATAGCACGGAAGGCTCAGGCAGCGCCGGGAACCTTGTGACCGGCGAAGGCACAGAAGACGTAGAGAGCACTGAAAGCCTTGACAGCCTTGAAGGCTCCGAATCCACAGAAATCGATGATAGTGTCGAAACCACCGAGGATGCGGAGTTCGGTGCGGATTTCGACAACCTGTCCCCTGAGGACTTTGAGTATGAATACACCTATGATGAACCCTATGATTACCGCGACTACTTCGACGATCTGAACAAGGAACACTATAAAGAGCCTGCCGGGGCAGTTACATACTGGGACAAGGTAAAGGGCTATTACAATACCTTGTTTGAAAGCCGCAAAAAGGTTTGCCCCTTTGACGCGCCCGGTGAGGTAGACTGGGTCAGGATCGACGGGCTGAAGGATGACCCTGCTTCCAATGCATACTATGGGTGGGGAGGCTACCATCCCGGATGGAACAGGCCGGGCCACTACCTGGTCGGCCTGCAAAGAGAAAAGGGCAAGGTGAAGTATGTCATATACGGCCTGCCCGGAATGTACAGCGCCGTGCCCCCCATGTCCATATACGGCCTGTCGAAATGGCTGCCCAAGAAAAACGGCCAGGGCATGGGCTACTGGCTCCTGTATATCGACGCTGAAACGGGAGAAATAGCATATCCGGATCAGTAGTCGGTCAGACTATAAAAGATACTGAAATAAGGCAGATTACGCCTGGCGATCTGCCTTTATTTTTTAAATTCCCTGCCCTTACCGCCTGATACGCCACGATACCGCCTAATCAAAGAATTATCAGGGAAATGTACAGATGTATATATGTATTTAAATTTTTATGTGTAAAAAAGTTTTAACAATCTCTTTATTCTTAAACGAAGTTGTGGTAAAATTAGAAAAGCGTAGTTACCAGTATTTACTATAAAATACAGCGTTCGACAAAACTAAATAATACATGACGAAGCAGGTCAAATATTGAAACTTGCTGTAAAACTTAAACTGAGGAGGAGTATCAATGGTGGAAAAAACCAGGGTGATTGTCATCGATGACAATCCGCACATCAGAGACATTCTCGAATCTTTCATCAGCTTGCAGGACGACATGGAATTTGTCGGATCTGCAGGGGACGGCCTGAAGGGCAAGGAGCTTATTGAGACCCTACAGCCGGATGTAGTGCTGCTTGACATGGTGATGCCCAAGCTGGACGGGCTGGGGGTACTGGAGGAGCTGGCCAAGTCGGAGTCAGATCATCAGCCTGCTGTCATCTGCCTGTCTGCAGTCGGACAGGAGGAGCTGGTGCGCCGTGCAATCGATCTTGGGGCAAAGTATTATATGATCAAACCCTTTGATTTCGAGATGATACTCAGCAGGATCAGGGAAGTCGCCGGGTCGCCCAAGGCTACCGTACGCAGGTCCGTACCTGTAGTAAACCAGCAGCCGCAGCGCAACCTGGAGGAAAGGATCACGAGCATTTTCCTGACTATCGGTATACCGGCCCATATCAAGGGATATCATTTCCTGAGGGAAGCTATCAAGATGGTCGTTGAGAACAACGACATAATCAACAGGATCACCAAGGAGCTGTATCCAGGCATAGCCAAGAAGTTCAATACCACGCCCAGCAAGGTTGAAAGGGCCATCAGGCATTCCATCGATGTTGCATGGAGCCGGGGCAAGGTAGAAAACATAAACCAGCTATTCGGGTATACTGTATACGATAAAAACGACAAGCCTACCAACGGTGAGTTCATAGCCCTCGTTGCTGATAAACTTTCAATGGAATATTCGGCCTGATATGGGTGAAGCACCCTTTATGCAGGCCTCTATATACATGTACTGACACTTGGTTTTATATATCAGCAATAATATTGCCGGCATTTTGTCGGCATTAGTTTTAAACAGGGGTTGTGGAGACTGTGGAAAACGCGCCTTTTTTTCCACAAGTCCAAAATCCTAAAATACAAGGAATTTGGGGATAACCATGTTGATATGTGGATAAGTCCGTAAAAAAGCTGTGGACAACTTCCTTTTTTGATGGTATATATACTACTATATGTAGTTAGAGCATGCCTGTTTACACACAATACCCTTCCCTGCATAAAATATAGGGAAGGGGGGTGAAGGGCTTGATAGAATTTGGCAGTGATGGCTGGTTCGGTGTTATCAGTAATGAAATTACATTTGAGAATATAAGCATCACCGCCCAGGCTGCTGCCGATTATCTGACCGATACATGCAGCAACCCGGCTGTTGTGCTCGGGTATGACACCCGCTTCCTGTCCAGGGAATATGCCTGGACCATAATGCGGGTCCTCACCGGAAACGGCATAAATGTGTACCTTCACAAGAAGCCTGTACCTACAGCCTTTTTATCCCTGTCCACCGCCTTGTACAAGGCTGATCTTGGTATCATGGTCACCGGAGAGGGGAGACCAGCCAGGTACACAGGCCTGGCCTTCAGGCTGGCGGGAGGAGTGCCGGCAGGAGAGACCTTCATGTCCGACCTGTTCAATTATTTGTATAGAAGGTATCCAAGGCATGCCGACGAAAACAGGGAGCTGCTCAAATATATAGATGTATTTTCAGATTATCTGGCGCTGGCTGCCGGCCTTTTCAGCCCGGACGGGCAGGGTCAGAAAGCCCCTGTGGTGATATATGACGCCTGCTTTGGCAGTGTCGGAGGCTACTTTAAGGATATATTGGAGCACCTGGGGCTGGACTCGACAGCGATCCGGTCAAAGCCCAACCCGGGCTTTACGGACTGTGCTCCCCAGCCGAACAAGAGAAACCTGCAGCTTGCAGGCAAGCTTGTCAAGCAGAAAAAGAGCGATATAGGCCTGTTTTTCAATGGAGACGGAAGCCGGCTCGGTGTGGTGGATTCAAACGGAGAGATCGTGCCAGACCATTGGGTTTCTGCCATTGTCCTCAAGGAATGGCTGGATATCAAGGGCTGCGACCTGAGGGTATATACAGACCTGCTTACCCCGTCCATTTCGGTGCCCTTGCTGTCATCCATGGGGAAATCCCCCTTGCCCTTATACCGGCTTTATGAGCAAAAGGAGGATCCCGGGCTGGCGGTCGTATGGGACCGGCACTCTGTCTACTGCGGTGGCTTCATACCTGACAGGGATGCAATGGCCGAGGCCCTGCTGCTGATCAGGGCGCTTGTGCGGCACGGGCTTGACTGGCAGGCCTTGCTGGCCGATATCATCAAGGTAACGGGCATGCGTTCATACAGCACCCGGTCTCTCAATATGGATAAAAGCACCTGGGCCAGGAAGATGAAGCTGATAACCGGCCAGGGCTTTTTGCCCGAGGAGCTGGGCAGCATAATCAATACGGAGGAGAACGGGGACCTAAAGCTGTGGCTGGATGACGGCTCCTGGCTGGGCTTCTGCTTCAATCCCAAGGAGGAGCATCTGTTGATTTACTATGATGCCCCGGGCTTGGGGCAGGCAGATGAGAAGCTGGACTTGATTGTCAGCCTGATGTTGTATTAAAATATTCATCTGGCAGGAAGTTTATATACCAAAGCGAATAATACTATTCGATTTTCTCAAAATGCGGGTTTTATAATGAAGGTTTGTGTATATAATATACTGAAAATAAAGCCTGACAACGACCCTGCCGTTTTACGATTGTTTATTTAGCTCAATATTGCTTCAGCCGAATATGGAGGGATGACCAATGGCTTACAAGAAATGTCCGCGCTGCAGTCTTAACTACATCAAAGACACCGAGGTGCTGTGCAAGGTCTGTCTGGAGGAAGTCGGAGACTCTTTGAGAAACAGCGATGAAGAAGAGGAATATGATATCTGCCCCGAATGCGGAGAGCAGATCATAAAGGCCGGTGAAGAGATGTGCTACCAGTGCGCACTGGAGCAGGCAAAGGAAGAGCCGGATATAGAGGACCTGAAGGATAAGGACTGGGACAGCTATGCCCATGATGATGATGCAGTGATATTTGACGACGATGATACGGATGAGCTGCAGGAGATCGAGATCGAGCTGGACGAGGATGTGGATGAACTGGAGGAGAATGAATAAATTTGTCATTAAGGGCTAAACTACCCTCAAGCACAATTGATGGGATGGTGAAGCCGTGATAGATTCTGAAGCTTTGGAAAGGATTAAAAAAGCCGTAGAATCCAACAAGGGACAGAGAGTAAAGCTGAAAGCCAATCGTGGACGCCGCAAATCCTATATAAAGGAAGGTATTATAGACGATACCTATGGCAATATCTTCACAGTCAGGGTCGATATCGACACAAAGGCTGTACAAACGCTTTCATATACTTATTCAGATGTCCTGACCTCTACAGTTGAGCTGGTTGTATGCAGCAGCAACGAACGAATATGCGCCGGCTAGCAGCCGGACAAAAAAGAAGGCGTAAAAGCCTTCTTTTTTTATCATATTTGCCGCTCCTTCCCTATATTATATAGTATGAAAAAAGTATGGACAATTGTATCCATAGATAGGGGAGGAGGAGCTACATTGGCTATTGAATGCAGGAGAGATCTGCTCAGGCTGGACCAGGTAGTCAGTGAGGAAACTTACCGGGCATTGGTAGAGGGTGATGTTAATATACCGGAAACAAAAGCGCCGGTCGCGAGGGTACTGGATATAAGCGGCCGTGCGATAATCGGCAGCAGGGAAGTCATCCAGGATAAGGTCATGGTCGAAGGCGTACTGCACTATGATATCCTGTATGTGCCGGAGGGGGAGGAACAGGTAGAGGCTGCCGAGGCTGATATCGGGTTTACGCAGTATCTCGATGCGCCCGGTGCCAAGCCCAAGATGTCCGCCTGGCTCGGTGTCGACATAGAGCACCTGGAGTATGAGCTGATATCGGGACGCAGACTTAATGTCAAGGCAGTGCTTAACTTAAGCGGCAAGGTCAGCCAGGTGACGGAGCTTGAGGCTGTAAGGGATTTCGATGCCCTGTCCGATGTACAGGCATTGAGCGAGCATGTCGAAGCCAGCATCAGCGCAGGGGCCGGCCGTACTCAGGCCATGGTGCGGGAGGATCTGGAACTGACTGATGCCATGCCTTCCATAAGAAAAATCCTCAAGAAAGATATCGGCCTGAGGATCAAGGACAAAAAGGTGCTGGACAACAAGGTCACGGTAAACGGCACAGCGGACATAAGGCTTCTGTACCTTTGCGAGGATGAGGATGAGCCCTTCCATTTCATACAGCATGAGATAGGCTTCACCCATACCATCGACATCCCCGGGGCATACCAGGGCATGGATTGCACAGTGGATGCCGAGGTATCTGAATTCTATGCAGATCCAAGGGAGGACATAAACGGAGAGTTCAGGATAATCGATGCTGAGGCCATTATAAATCTGGAGGCTGAAGTCTTTGAGCCCCTGGGGCATGATATACTGGTGGATGCCTACAGCCCCTCGGTGCCCATGGAGCTGAAAAAGCGCAAGGTCACCCTGTCGCGGTTCGTAGGGGAAGGCCGGGATCAGGCTGTCGTCAAGGAAAGCATCACCTTCCCGGCAGGCATTCCCAAGGCCAGACGGATACTCTTTGCAGACGTCAAGCCCGTGGTTACCGATGAGCGGGTCGAAGCCGGCAAGGTCATACTGGAGGGGGTACTGTCAACAAGGCTGATCTATCAGACCAACGATCCGGACCAGCTTTTGGGCAGCTTCAGTGAAGACATACCCTTCAGCCACACGCTTGAGATCGAGGGCGCAGACAGCGGAATGAGCTGCATGAGCGAGGTCCATGCTGAAAACCTTGTTCACGCCCTGCTGGCTCAGGATGAGGCAGAGCTCAAGGTGGTCCTGTCCGTAGGCGCCCGTGTCACCCACACCTATGACAAGGAAGTGATCATCGGCGCAGACGAGGCGGACCAGTCCCTGGCTCAGGATAGCGGCATATACATATACTTCGTCCAGCCCGGCGACAACCTGTGGTCCGTTGCCAAGAAGTACAACACCACGACATCGGCCATCAGGAGGTTCAACGATATCGATGAGGACGGCAGGCTGGTGCCCGGCACAAGGCTGATCATATACAAAAAGCTGAACTCGCCGGCTATATGAATGCAGGTACCGGAAAGCGTCAAATATAGATACATATTGCAGACAAAGCTGAGGGGCTATGCCTTTCGGCTTTTTGTTTTGCGGCTTTAGGTGAATATTGTATAAGGGTATAGAGGAATTGGCATTTCTAATATATAATAATAAGCAAAATAATCTGAACAGAAGGCTGGACCAGATGAGACAGATCAGCTTGAGGGCTCCGGGCAAAATAAACTGGACCCTGGATATTATGGGCAGGCGTCCGGACGGGTATCATGAGGTCAGGATGCTCATGCAGTCCGTAGACCTGTATGATGAAATAACCATAATGGCCGGCGGCACGGGCATTACCGTAGTCAGTGATTTTGAGGGTATGCCCCTGGATGAGCGGAACACAGCCTGGAAAGCCGCAGCCCTCCTTATGGACATGGCCGGGGCTTCGGAGGGAGTGAAGATCAGCATCAACAAGAGGATCCCCATGGCAGCAGGCATGGCCGGCGGGAGCGCAGATGCGGCAGGTGTCCTGGTCGGGCTCAATGAGCTGTGGGGCCTGGGCCTGAACGTGTCTCAGCTGGAAGCAATAGGCCTTGAGGTAGGCGCTGATGTCCCCTTCTGCATAGCAGGGGGTACTGCCATAGCCGAAGGCATAGGGGAGATGCTTACCCGCCTTGAGCCCATAGAAGGCATCTGGCTGGTGGTGGTCAAGCCGCCCTTTGGGGTTTCCACCGCTGAAGTATACAAGGCGTTCAGGATGGATAAAAATAACAGACACAATGATACAGAAGATATATATCAAAAGCTTAAAGCCGGGGATTTCAAAGGCCTGGCTGCAACCGGGCTGTCCAATGCGCTGGAGCAGGTCACCGTCTCCATGCATCCTGAAATAGCCGCGATAAAGGAGGAGCTTTTGAGCCTGGGTGCTGCCGTGAGCCTTATGACAGGCAGCGGCCCGGCGGTATACGGTGTTTTTGAAGATCAGGCAGCAGCGCGGTTCGCACAAGACCACATGAAAAAAACCTATTTCCAGACCTATCTGACCAGGACCCGAGGCAAAGGCATAGAACTCATTTAGGGAGGCAGATGCAAATGAATAAGATCAACGCTGTAATACTGGCGGGCGACAACAAAAAGGAAGAGCTGCTGGAGGGCGTCACCAACAAGGCCCTTATGCAGATAAAGGGCAAGCCTATGGTCCAGTTCGTAGTGGATGCCCTTCGCGACTCCGGCTGTATCGACAAGATCTCCATAGTCGGGCCTGTGGAGGAGCTCAAGGCACATTTGGGTGACAAGGTGGATCATTACTGCGAAGGCAGGGACCACCTGTTTGACAACGTAAGCGCAGGCATGGAGCCATTCTCAAAGGATACTGCCGTCCTGCTCGTGACCTCCGACATACCCATGATCACCGGCGTAATGGTAGCGGATTTCGTGAGCCGCTGCCGGGAGATCGGAGCTGACCTGTGCTACCCCATCATAGAAAAGCAGCTCAATGAGCAGCACTTCCCCGGCGTGGAGCGCACCTATGTCAAGCTGAAGGAAGGCACCTACACCGGCGGCAACATCATCTACTTGAATCCCCAGGCCTTTGACCGCTGCGCAGAGTTTGCCCGCAAGCTGATAGACTACCGGAAGAAGCCCTGGAAGACCGGCAGGCTGCTTGGGCTCAAGTTCCTTGTGGGCCTGTTCGTTGGCATGCTGACGATACCGGATATAGAAGAGCGCTTTTCCGAGCTTCTGGACATCAAGGCCTCAGCGATCGTAACGCCCTACCCCGAGATCGGCAACGACGTGGACAAGCCCAGCGATGTGGAAATGGTCAGCAATTACTTTGAAAAGATTGCGTTTTGATCTGATATATATTTTGTATAGACAGGTATAAACATATATATTGTGTCAATACTCCTAATAGAAGCTAAAGTAAACACGGGGGTATTGACATGAAAAGGCTCCTATGCATGATCATGATCTTTGCCTTGGCTGCAGGCCTTGCGCTTTTATGCACAAGCAGCGGCGGCAGGCCGGCAAGGGGAGATATACTGAGATTTCACATAATAGCCAACAGCGACTCCCCTGAAGACCAGGCCCTTAAATACGCCGTGAGGGACGAGCTGGTGTCAGTCTTCAACCAGGCATTCAAAAACGCCTCGGGCATAGAAGAGGCGAAAGCGCTGGCCCTGGCCAGGCTGGATGAGTTCGAGAGCCTGGCTGTGCGAAAAATCAGGAGTGAAGGCTTTGATTATCCTGTCAGGGCTGAGCTTGGCATATATGAGTTCCCCACCAGGGCATACGGCGACCGGGTGTATTCCGCCGGGGCCTACGAGGCCCTCAGGGTCATCATCGGCGATGGCAGCGGGGCCAACTGGTGGTGTGTCATGTTCCCTCCCCTGTGCTTTGTTGATGCGTCCTCAGGGACCGTAGCAGAGCCCGAAGCCGGGGATACGGATGAAGGAGGCGGAGCCAATGCCACCCCTGGACCGGGAGAGCCCGGAGAAGTCAGGATCGAATACAGGTTCAAGCTCCTGGTATGGTGGGAAAGCTTTATAAACTGGCTCTCGAGGATATTTTCCTGAATAAGCAGTTAAGCAGGTATCAAGCAAGGGCCCATCGTCAACGATGCTTATGAAATTTTAGATTTTAGAATTAGCTTAATGGGTGCGTAAGGCACCTTTTTTTGTTGCTCATTTATATGGACACAAAAGGGCATACTCGCAATAAGCGGCCCTTTTTCCTTGCATGCCAGGCCTTACCGCGGCTGTTGAGGAAACATTTGACACGTATATGGCTTTTTGGTTTAGCAAACATATGATTAAGGCTTCTTATGAAAGGAAGATAACAATGTCAGACCGCAACAGGCTCAAGATCGTTTCAGTGCTGGCCGCATTTCTTTTTATAGCTGCTGCGCTCAATGCATACTATACTGACAGATCGGCGGCCGAGGCTGCCGCCCTGGGCTGGGGCTCATCGGGAGACAAGGTGAATGAGATCCAAAGCAAGCTGAAGCAGTGGGGTTATTACGACGGGCCGATCACCGGCTACTACGGTGAGCTTACATATAAGGCCGTAAGGCTCTTCCAGCAGAAAAACGGCCTTAAGGTAGACGGGATCGTAGGCCCGGAGACAGCAGCCGCCCTGGGGATCAACCTGGGAGGCGGGGCTCCGGCTTCGAGTGCATCAGCAGGCGGCGGCGGCAATCAAAACGACATTTACCTCCTGGCCAGGGTCGTACATGGTGAGGCCAGAGGCGAGCCCTATGTCGGCAAGGTAGCCATAGCGGCCGTAGTGCTCAACAGGGTCAGGCACCCGGATTTCCCCAACACCATAGCGGGTGTCATATACCAGCCCGGAGCATTTACGGCGGTCGATGACGGGCAGATAAACCTGACCCCTGACGAGGAGTCCCTGAAAGCCGCCAGGGATGCCATGAACGGCTGGGATCCCACCTACGGGGCTATCTACTACTGGAATCCGGCGACGGCTACCAGCAAGTGGATATGGTCAAGACCAATCCACATAAGGATAGGTAAACACGTTTTCGCAAAATGAATGCAGCGTAAATGAATGCAGCCTTACGGGAGGTATAAACGATGACAAGATGGGCTTTGCCCGTTGTACTGGCCCTTGCTCTGGTTATGACCGGAATATGGGGTTACAACCAATACACCCTGAATCGTCAATACGGCATCCACATGGACAATATCTATCAAAAGTCCTTTTATGACCTGGTGGCGAGCGTAGGCAGCACGGAGATAAAGCTGTCAAAGCTCATGGTCAGCAGTGACCGGGGCCAGCATATCAGGCTCCTTACTGACATCAGCAGGCAGGCGGACTATGCGCAGACCAACCTGAGCCAGCTGCCAATCTCCCATACAGCGATCCAAAAGGCTCAGAAGTATCTGAACCAGCTTTCAGACTATGCAAAGTACCTCAACAACAAGGTTTCTGACGGAAAAACCATCACCACAGAGGAAATGGACAACCTGCGCGAGCTCTATCGAAATGCGGTCCGGCTGAATGCCGACCTGGTGCGGCTCGACAAAGAGGTGCAGAGCGGCAAGGCAGGATGGAGAGAGATAGCCAAAAAGGGGAAGTCCACCTTTTATGAAGCCTCCAATGACCTGGTAACGAAGCAGTTTGTCGAGATAGATCAAAGGGGCATAGAATACCCGACACTGATATATGACGGGCCGTTTTCCGAGGCCCTAAAGGACAGGGCGGACATAAAAGGGACTGTCATAAGCCGGAAAAAGGCGGAGGAAATCGCCCGGGAGTTCATCGGCAGCAACCTGGTCAAGGAGATCAGGTTCAGCAGCGAGGGCAGCGGGGAATTTTCCACATGGGGCTTTGATGTGACACTAAAAAACTATGACCACCCCTATTATATACAGATCAGCAGGAAGGGCGGCAAGGTAGTGAACCTGATCGGCCAGTACAAGGACGGCACTCCCAGGCTTTCGGTCGAACAGGGCAAGGAAAAGGCCGCTGCCTTCCTCAATGAAAAGGGATACGCCAACATGGTGCCGACATACCAGCAGAAGTACGGGTCCGTATCCGTCATCAACTTTGCGTACTCGGAAAACGGGATAATATTCTACCCTGACCTCATAAAGGTCAAGGTCTCACTGGAAGACGGGAGGATCCTGGGCTTTGAAGCCCGCAACTACCTGATGGCCCACAAGGAGCGGGACCTTGAGGAGCCGAAGCTTTCCCTCGAGGAGGCCCGCAAGCTGGTCAGCTCCAAGCTGGAGCTTCTGTCTGCAAGGCTGGCTGTGATCCCCACTGACGGCGGGAACGAGCGCTTTTGCTATGAATTCAAGGGAAAGTATATGGGCAATCTCTACATCGTGTATATCGACGCCATGACCGGACAGGAAGCGGATATTTTGCAGATAATCGATACCGAGAACGGTTTCCTGGCAATGTAGGCAAAAACTACAGAGGATAAGGGGTAGTATACGGGAAAAGCTATATGTGCGGCACAAGCCGCGCACTCAAAGGAGGTATCGATATGGCTCGAAACGGTGGTATAATGTCTGAGGAGCTCAAAGCTGAGATAGCTAAAGAGCTGGGCGTGTACAACATCGTGAAGAATGAGGGCTGGGGAAGTGTATCTTCCAGAGATTGCGGCAATATCGTAAAAAAGGCCATAGAAATGGCCGAGCGCAATATAGCCCAGAACCGGTAGCAGCTTAATATCGATGCACCAATAAGGGAAAAGCGAAGGGATCCTCCTTCGCTTTTCTTCTTGGCAAGGATATGACAAATGTATCCATCCGGCCTTGTTTAACACAATAGATGGGATGTCAATATTATATATGTCAACATTCAGGGCAAAGGGCTATGATCCTCTGCTATGGGATATTGTCTTATCAAAGCTGGCATAGTAGAATATAGGTACATTGCACGGGTCCTTATGGCTAAGGCGGCCTGGCTGAAAGGAGAATTTCAATGGATGATCGTCCCATAGGCGTGTTTGATTCAGGCTTGGGCGGTTTAACTGTAGTGAAGGAGCTGAACAGGCTGCTGCCTGAGGAAAGCATCGTCTATTTCGGGGATACCGCCCGTGTTCCCTACGGTACCCGGTCAAGGGATACTGTAATGAAATATTCGGAGCAATGCATAAGGTTTTTGCTCAGCAAGGACATTAAGATGGTGATAGTGGCCTGCAATACCGTCAGCGCTACCAGCCTTGAAGCCTTGAAGAAAAAGTTTGACATACCCATTCTGGGTGTGATAGAGCCAGGTGCCCTGGCGGCAGTCAAGGCTACGCGCAATAAAAGAGTAGGGGTCATCGGCACCGGCGGGACGATCAAGAGCGGGGCTTATCCCGCAGCTATCAAAAGGCTGGACCCGGGCATATCAGTCTTTGAAAAGGCATGCCCGCTTTTTGTCCCCATCGTGGAGGAGGGCTGGAGCGGTACCGAGGTTGCCCAGCTTACAGCCCGGGAGTACTTGGCCGGCATAAAGGACTCAGGCGTGGATACCCTGGTGCTGGGCTGCACCCATTACCCCCTCCTGTCCGGCGTCATATCGGAGGTCATGGGTCCGGACGTCAGGCTGGTCAACCCGGCTGAGGGCACAGCCGCCAGAGCCAGGGAGATCCTGATGGCCGAGGGACTCAAGAGGGAAAGCAAGGCCCCTGCCAGTACAGGCTTTTATGTCAGCGATATCGGTGAGCGTTTCCAGACCATAGGCGGCCATTTCCTGAATAAAGATATAAACGCTGAATATATAGAGATAGAGAAGTATTGAAGCGGAGCAAGGCTTTTGCAGATGGAGGTGCTACAGATGGATAAGAATATAATTCTGACCATTAGGGGCAGCCATCGGAACATGGATGGCGAAGACAGATCCATTGAGCTTGTTACTCAGGGGAGATTGTATAAAAAGAATGATGCCTATTATATAGAATACGAGGAAAGCGAGCTGTCGGGCATGCAGGGCACAAAAACCCAGATCTCCATCAAGGACGGCACCGTGATGATGGAGCGCGTTGGCAAGTATCCTTCCCAGCTCCTCTTTGAAAAGGGCAAAAAGTACATAAACAGCTATGAGACTCCCTATGGGTCTATTCAGATCGAGGTATATCCCACCAGGGTCGACCATGATCTGGACGATAATGGCGGCAAGGTCGACCTTGAATATCAGCTTGGCATAGACGGGCGCTTTGTGAGCTCCAACGAACTGCAGCTTTTCTACCGGTAGTTTATTCTTTTTTGAAGTTTTATTTGACTAAAACTGGATTATATATTATTATAAATTTGTAACTGTCAGCATTTAACTTTATGCTCATCCTTACTATTTAGCGTAATACCCAGTTCCACCCCGAACTATTTTTACTTTCATGGATGAATATTTTAAAGTTGGCAACAATATTAATGATTTTCATAGACTGTAATTGGCTTTAGAGAGTTAACTATCGTTTTATGGGCATGACTCATATCTCCGGTTGCTTATCTAAACAATATAATATAAAAGTCTACATTATTTTTGATAAGTCCGCCTTATTACAGCGAGCTTTTTAAAGCTTGTGTACTTATATGTCGAAAAGCTTGTATTTAAATATGGAAAGAGAGGTTTTAAAGTTTGGATCTTAGCAATCTGAGTAACAACACCATCCTTGAGCTTAGGGAGTTTGGGAAACAGCTTGGCATCAAAAGCGTGACCAAGTATAAAAAGGAACAGCTTATAGAAATGGTTCAGGAAAAGCTGACGGAGATGTCCAAAACTCAAGGAAGGGCAGCCACAGCCCCGGGTACGGCCCAAGGCCCGGACCGGGCAGCAGCGCCGGCTACGGCTGCGAAACAGGAAGAGGCTGCAAAAAAGGAGATGCCCGCAGAGCAGGGCGCTGTCGCCGGACAGGGAGCAGGCCAGGCCGAAGCTTCCGCCAAGGCCAGTGAAACGACTGAAACGACAGCTCCCCAGGCAGCTTCATCCCAGGAAGACCAGCCCTTAAGGCGCAAAAGAGGCAGGCCTCGCAAAGCTGAGGCACAAGCGGACCAGGCTGAGAAAGAGACAGGCCCTGAAAGCGCCGCACCGGCCCCTGTAAAGCCGGATGCAGCAAAGGACTCCAGGGAGGTCTCACCGGAGGCCGCAGAAGCAGCGGAAGACAGAAATGAAGCCCGCAGCGCTGCCGCTGAGCAGACGGAAGATGATGAATACGAAAAAAAGGTAGCCTACGCGAGAAAATATTACAACACGTCCAATCCGGCAATTCCAGAGCTTTTGAATAACAGCGACGTTTCAGACGCAGAGGGCGTATTGGAGATCATGCCCGACGGATACGGTTTCCTCCGTCATGACAACTATCTGTCAGGCAGCAAGGACATATATATCTCCCAATCCCAGATAAGGCGTTTCAACTTAAAGACCGGGGACCTGGTGGCCGGCAAGACCCGTCACACCAAGGAGGGCGAAAAATACAAGGCCCTGCTGTATGTCACGGCAGTCAACGGGGTGAACCCCGAGGAAGCCATCTACCGCAAGCCCTTTGACGAGCTGACGCCCATATATCCGAATGAACGCATAACCCTTGAAAACAAGAAAAACCCCAAGGACCTGGCGACTCGCCTCATAGACCTGGTATCCCCGATCGGCAAGGGGCAGAGGGGACTCATCGTATCGCCTCCCAAGGCAGGCAAGACCACCCTGCTCAAAAAAATAGCCAACAACATAACCTTGAACCATCCTGATATTTACCTTATCGTACTCCTGATAGATGAGCGGCCGGAAGAGGTCACGGACATGCAGCGTTCCATAAAGGGCGATGTTGTCTATTCCACCTTTGACGAGCTGCCCGAGCATCATGTCAAGGTCGCGGAGATGGTCCTGGAGAGGGCCCAGCGCCTGGTTGAACACAAGCGGGACGTTGTCATACTGCTCGACAGCATCACCCGTCTGGCGAGGGCCTACAACCAGACGGTGCCTTCCACGGGCAGGATCCTGTCCGGCGGCCTTGAGTCCAATGCCCTGCACAAGCCCAAGCGCTTTTTTGGCAGCGCCAGGAACATCGAAGAGGGCGGGAGCCTGACCATAATCGCCACAGCCCTTGTTGAGACGGGCAGCAGGATGGACGACGTTATCTATGAAGAGTTCAAGGGCACGGGCAATATGGAGATACATCTTGACCGCAAGCTGTCCGAAAAGCGGATATTCCCAGCAGTGGACCTGTTCAAGTCGGGCACCCGGAGGGAAGAGCTTTTGATGACCCAGAAGGAGCTCGAAGGCGTATGGGCTATCCGCAAGAACCTGAGCGAAGGGCGGCCTGACCGGATCATGGAGATCATCATAAACGACCTTATGCGGACCAATTCCAACGATGAGTTTATAGACACCATGCTGGAGCACTTTAAGATGGTCGAGAAGGAGCTTGGCAGCGACAGGGATTCATACAGCAGGTATTGACCAAAGCTTCAAAAGCCTTTTGCATATATTGCACTTTAAAATAATTTGTGCTATACTGTCTTAGTTATGATAGCCTGCTTTACAGGCAGCAAATGATATGACAATGTTCATGATAATAGTCAAACTCCACGAAAGAGGTGAAAATAATGAAGCCAAACATTCATCCGCAGTATGGTGAAGCAGTGGTAAGATGTGCATGCGGTGAGACCTTTGTCACCGGTTCTACGAAAAAGGAGATCCGTGTTGAAATATGCTCCAAGTGTCACCCCTTCTTTACCGGAAAGCAAAAACTGGTGGATACCGGCGGTCGTGTAGAACGGTTCATGAAAAAATACGGAATGGACAAAAACAACTAACTTTCAGACCGGAAATGCAGATTGGGGTTCCCCTGGTCTGTATTTTTTTATCAACAGTAACACAAAAATAGAAGCTTTATAAGGATTTTACTCTCTTATATACAAGGCGGTGACCTTCAATGAAAAAAAGCATGATAGGCGGGCAGGCCGTACTGGAGGGCGTCATGATGAAAGCCCCTGAGGCCATGGCCATCGCCGTCAGGCGTGAAGACGGCACCATCGACCTGACCACGAGCAAGCTGACGCCGGCAAAGCATAGATACCCCATTTTGAAGCTGCCGGTGCTCAGAGGCATAATTGCTTTTGGCGAATCAATGGTCCTTGGCGTCAAGTCCATTATGACTTCTGCTGAAATGTACGGGTCGGACGAGGCCGAGCAATACAAGCCGTCAAAATTTGATGCCTTCATTGCCCAGAAAACGGGCAGGAGCCTGGAGGATGTGGCGATCTTTTTCGCCCTGGTCATAGCGATCATCTTTGTCGTGGGGATGTTCATCGTACTGCCGGCCCTGGCGGCAGGCTTTCTGCGGACGAGGATAAGCAGCCATGTCCTGGTCAACGTATTCGAAGGGCTGGTGCGCCTGACATTATTCCTCATATATATAGTCTCCATCTCCCGGATGAAGGATATCAAACGGGTATTTGAATATCACGGGGCTGAGCACAAGACCATACACTGTTATGAGCACGATGAAGAGCTTACGGTTGAAAATGCCAGGAAATACCCGACCCTCCACCCGAGGTGCGGGACAGCCTTTCTGCTCATAGTCATGGTCATAAGCATATTTATATTTTCATTTTTAGGGTGGCAGAATATCTTCGTCAGAATGGCCAGCAGGCTGGCCCTGCTTCCACTGGTGGCCGGGCTTTCCTACGAGGTCATCCGGCTGGCGGGGAAGAGCGATGCTCCCCTGGTGAAGGCCGTTATTTACCCTGGCCTGCTCCTGCAAAGGCTGACCACCCGCGAACCTGACGACAAGCAGCTGGAGGTCGCCATATGCGCTTTCAAGGCAGCCATGGCCACCTGTGGGGAGGATATGCCGTATGCAGACAAAGAGTCTGTCCTTGATGGAGGTACTTGCTGCGGGGCAGCGGCTGCTCAAGGCGGCAGGGGTTGAATCGGCCAGGCTGGACTGCGAGCTGCTATTATGCAGCGTCCTGCAGTGCGAACGCCACCACCTTTACCTAATGGGCGACAAGCCCCTTGACGCTGAGAAGCATAGGCGGTTCGAGGGCCTGCTTAGCAGGCGGCTCAAGGGCGAGCCCGTCCAATACATCCTGGGAAAGCGCGAATTCATGGGCCTGGAGTTTTATGTGGATAAAAGCGTGCTCATACCCAGGTTTGAGACTGAAATATTAGTAGAATACGTTATCTATGCCATAGGCAGGAGAAAGGCCAGCATACTGGATCTGGGCACGGGGAGCGGTGCCATTTCCGTAAGTCTGGCTGTTTATCTGCCCGAAGCCCATGTAGTGGCTATTGACATAAGCCGGGAGGCTCTTGAGGTTGCCGGGAAAAACGCAGACCGGCACAAGGTCGCCAGCAGGATCGATTTTATTGAAAGCGACATGTTTGAAGCCCTGGAAGGCGATGGCTTCCCGCATTGCTTCGATGCGGTCGTATCCAACCCGCCATATATAAGAAGCGGGGATATACAAGGGCTCATGAGGGAGGTCAGGGATTTTGAACCCATAAGCGCCCTCGACGGAGGGGCAGACGGCCTTGACTTCTACAGGGAGATAGCCTGCAAGGCGTTCAGGTTCTTGAAGCCCGGCGGCTTTGTCGCAGTTGAAATGGGCTATGACCAGTCGGCATGCGTAAGGGAGATTTTCAAAGGTACTGGCAAGTACGCCGAGGAACGGATTCTAAAGGACCTGTCTGGCATAGACAGGGTGGCTGTATTCTATAAACACGACAAGGAGTAGGCTTTATGATAGACAGGTTGAATGGTATTGAGGACAGATATGAAGAGCTTAGCCAGCTTATAGCCGATCCTGAGGTGATAAGCCGGCAGGACGAGTGGAAAAAGCTCGTCAAGGAGCATGCATCCCTGGAGGAGATCGTCAACAAATACAGGGAGCTGAAGCAGGTCCGCAAGGGGATAGACGAGGCCAGGGAAATGCTTAAGGAGAAGCTGGACAAGGAATTCAAGGAGCTCGTAGAGGCCGAGCTTGAAGAGCTTGAGGAAAAGCAGGCCGCCTTGGAGCATGAGATAAAGCTCCTGCTCCTGCCCAAGGACCCCCTGGATGAAAAGAACGTTGTCATGGAGATACGCAGCGGGGCAGGCGGCGAAGAAGCCGCCCTTTTCGGGGCCGAGCTGTTCAGGATGTACTCCAGGTTCTCTGAGCGGCAGGGCTGGAAGATAGAGATCATGAGTGCCAACTATACCGATATCGGCGGCGTCAAGGAGCTCATATTCCTCATCGAGGGCCAGGGCGCATACAGCCGCCTGAAATACGAAAGCGGGGTCCACAGGGTCCAGCGGGTCCCTGTCACGGAGTCCGGCGGAAGGATCCATACGTCGACGGCTACGGTGGCAGTCCTGCCCGAGGCCGAGGATGTTGATGTGGAGATAAACCCCAATGATCTGAGGATAGACGTCTTCAGGTCCTCGGGCCACGGCGGGCAGAGCGTAAACACAACGGACTCGGCGGTAAGGGTGACCCACCTGCCTACGGGTATGGTCGTCACCTGCCAGGATGAAAAATCCCAGCTCAAAAACAAGGAAAAGGCCCTCAAGGTCTTGAGGGCAAGGCTGCTTGACATGGCCAGGCAGGAGAAGGAAGCCGAGTATGCCCAGAACCGGAGGAACCAGGTCGGTACCGGCGACAGGAGCGAGCGCATCAGGACATACAACTTCCCTCAGGGCCGTGTCACCGACCACAGGATCAACCTTACCTTGTACAAGCTGGATTCCTTCCTGGACGGCGACCTGGACGAAATGATAGACAGCCTTATCCAGCACAACCAGCTGGAGCTGCTTAAAGCTTCCGGGGATTAGGCTGATATACCTGATCCTCTTGTCAGGACCTGCCTTAGAATATGTATCGGGGCCTTCGAATACATTTAATTGGAGAGCTTATACACAAGAGGGGGTCTTGATACATGAATGCTATGCTGCTCAGTACAGTGGTCGGCACCTGCGCAGGGATAGCAGGCACAGGCCTGGGCGGGGCTCTGGCCTTTGCGCTGAAAAATCCGGGCAGGCGCTATCTAAGTACGGTCCTTGGGTTTTCCGCAGGGCTCATGATAGCGGTGGTCTGCTTTGACCTATTGCCCAGATCCGTTGAGACCGGCGGTCTGACCTACGGCCTGTCAGGCGCTTTTTCTGGCGTAGCTGCCCTGGTGCTACTCCAGGAGCTCCTGGATCGGATCAGAAGCAAGGCAAGGGGCGGGAGAGCTGCAGCCGGAAAAAAGGATTATATCAAGACAGGCATATTGCTTGGCATAGGGATCGCCCTGCACAATTTCCCCGAAGGCCTGGCGATCGGCACAGGGTTCACAGCCCTGCAGTCCTTTGGAACAGGCCTGAGCATAGTGATAGCCCTGCATGACATACCGGAAGGAATAGCGATGGCTACGCCAATGCGCATGGGGGGCATGAAAAGGCCCGGCGTGATACTGTCTGCCCTCCTGGCCGGCATACCAACGGGCATCGGCGCCTTGATGGGCTACGTACTGGGTGAGATCTCTGATGTGTTCATCAGCCTTTGCCTGGGGTTCGCGGGAGGGGCCATGCTTTACATCACCTGCAGCGAGCTGATACCCGAATCCCACGACCTGCACAGGGGTAGAATATCCGGCATGGGGCTGATGGCAGGCATCTTTGCAGGCATGATCATATCCAGGCTCCTATGATGGCCTGGATCTTCAGGCCGAAAGGTATATTCCAAATGCTCTGGACAAAAAAGAGGAATACAGATGCTGAAGATAAAGACCAGGATCCTTACAATAGAAGATATTGCTGCCGACAAGGACAAGATCGAAGCTGCGGCCAAGCTTTTGCGAGACGGCGAAGTGGTGGCCTTTCCTACGGAGACCGTCTACGGCCTTGGAGCCAATGCCCTGGATCCAGAGGCGGTAAAGAAGATATTCACGGCCAAGGGCAGGCCCGGGGACAATCCCTTGATCGTACATATAGCCGATATCGGCCAGTGGAGCGGCCTGGCAGAGGCTATACCCGAAAGCGCCCAGGCGCTCGCAAGGGCCTTTTGGCCGGGGCCGCTGACGATCATATTGAAGAAAAGGGAGGTCGTGCCCCATGAGGTAACGGCAGGGCTCGATACGGTGGCCGTCCGCATGCCTTCCCATCCGGTCGCCAGATCCCTGATCGCAGCCGCCCGGGTCCCTATTGCCGCACCCAGCGCCAATTTCTCGGGACGCCCCAGCCCGACTACAGCCAGGCATGTGCTGGAGGACCTGGAGGGCAGGATCCCCCTTATACTGGACGGGGGCAGGGCTGATGTCGGAGTCGAGTCTACTGTCGTCGATATGGCCCGGGAGGTGCCGGTCCTGCTCCGGCCCGGCGGTATCACCAGGGAGATGCTGGAGCAGGTGCTTGGCAGGGTGGAAGTTGATCCGGGCATAATGTCGCCCATCAGGGAAGACAGGCCCGTGCCTTCTCCGGGCATGAAATACAAGCACTATGCTCCGAAGGCGCCGGTCACAGTGTTTCGCGGAAGCGAGGACAGGATCAGGCTTGCCATAGACCGGGAAGCCAGAAGGCAGCAGAGATGGGGGAAAAAGGTCGGCATCCTGGCTACGGATGACAACAAGGATTTTTACACCGCAGGGATCGTCAGATCCATGGGCAGCCGCGCCAGGCCTGCAGACCTTGCAGCATCACTTTTCGCCCTGCTGAGGGAGTTTGACGAGCTGGGAGTAGATACGATCCTGGCCGAGGGCGTCGACCCGCATGATGAAGGCCTTGCTGTCATGAACCGGCTGGCCAGGGCCGCGGGCTTCCACTTTATCGATGTATGATTTGAAACAGGAGGTCTGGCTTTGAATATTTTATTCGTTTGTACAGGCAATACATGCCGGAGCAGCATGGCTGAGGGCATGCTCAGGGATATGCTCAGGAAAAGGGGCATAAACGGTATCGATGTCAGCTCGGCAGGCATAGCAGCCATTCCGGGCACCTGCGCCAGCCTGAACGCCATCCGGGTGATGCAGAAAAGGGGCATAGATCTGTCCGGCCACATAGCCAGGCGCCTTGATCAGGATATGCTGAAGAAGGCAGACCTTGTGCTGACCATGACCGAAGGCCATAAAATCGCGATACAGGCTGCCGAGCCTTCTGTCTGGAGCAAGATCTATACCCTCAGGGAGTATGCCGGCCTGGAGGGTATGGATATCAAAGACCCCTACGGCGGCTCCGAGGCAGATTATGAAAGCTGCCTTTCAGAAATCGAGCAGGCCCTTGGGATATTGGTCAGCAAGCTGGGTGAAGAAGCGGACGGCCAAAGATAGGACGATGGATACAAAAATGACCCCAAACGGGGAAATGATATAGATTTGCGAGAAACAGGCCGATATAGCAAGCCCCGGGCTCACGATCCGTGAGCCCGGGGCTTTTTTGATGATTCAGGATACTATGCATTCATACCTGATGTAAAATTGGATTTAAGCCTGGCCCAGCCTTGAGCGAGCTCCAGCTGGGGATAGGGCTCATAGCGCCGGGTCAGGCTGATGGTTATGGCGCAGCTTGCGATGAACATAAGTCCTCCCTGGGGGGTTAGCATGATGGAGTCTACCACGCCGTGTACGACCATCAAAACCTGGATGGCTGCAAGCAGGGCGGCGGTATGGGGATTATGCCTGTAGAGCAGGATGATGTTCCTGTAGATACAGGTTTTGATCCACAAATATATGGCCAGGCCTACGGTGCCGAACATGGTCATGAGGGAGATCCATATGTTGTGGGAATGTATCCAGTTGGTTTCCTTCAGGATGCCAAACACTCCCCAGCCGAGCAGGGGCTTTTTCACGAATATCTTCAGGGATTCCATCCAGATCCTGACCCGGCTGTTCATGGGATGGTCAAAGTTTATCTCCGGTGAGGACAAGGCCAGGATGATGATCATGAAAAACGTGGACAGCATGACGGTCCGGCTGAGCCTGCTCCTGGACAAAAGGGCATACAGGAGTATGGCTGCCTCCAGGGCCATAGTCGCTCCCCTTGAGCCGGTAAAGACCAAAGCGATCGCAAAGGTAGTCAGGTAGAATATGTAGTACAGCTTGTGCTGGTAATCATCGCGTTCAAAGAAATACAGGGTGAGGACGATCATCACCGCAAACCAGCTGCCGGCGACATTCGGGTTGCCGAAGGTGGTGTAGATCCTGTAGACGTACTTGGTCGGCTCGTCCAGGTAAAAGGCAGCTATCCATGACAGGTCAAAGAAATAGGAGGCAAGCTTCTCCACGATCCCCAAAAGGGCCGGGAACAAGGAATACTTGTATACCTTGCGAAAGAAAGCATATATAGCATCCTTATCCGTAAAAACGTGCTGCAGGTAAGCGGCTATGAAAAAATAAAACAGCAACACCAGGGAAGTTGCGGCTGAGAAGAGGGACATATTGGCTATACCCGAAACAAGGGCCCAGATAAATAGCAGGAGCAAGCCTGTATTCAACGGATTTGAGTAGACAGGGACCTTTTTTATGCATACAAAATATAAAACCCCTAGTGCCGGGATTATCGTCAGATAAGGTGACAGTATCGTCAATATTATTGCCATATCTATCATTTGTTCCCCCCTGTTGTGCTTCCTGTTCCATAATTGTCAAACAAGAGAACATACCTGCATACTCATCTATTATAGCAGATAAAACTTGTTTTTGAATATCTTTTTAAAGCCTGCCTGCCTTTTCTGACAAAGATTCGGATAATTTGTAGACTAACCCTTGCTTTTAGTATATAATATAAAGCTGAATAAGCAAGCTGAAGGCATGGAGGTCCAGGGTTGAAATCAGTTTCCAGCAATATAGAACTGAAAAGGCTTACAGGCATAAAAGCCGCCGACCTCATCCACAGTGGCATGACAGTGGGGATCGGGACAGGCTCCACAGTTGCCTTTTTTATTGAGGAGCTGGGACGAAGGATGAAGCAGGGGCTCGAAATCAAAGCCACTGCAACATCGTATCAGTCCCGTATTTTATGTCAGCAGGCCGGGATACCCCTGGTCGATGCCTCCTTTTTGGACAAGCTTGATATAGCCGTAGACGGGGCTGACGAGATCGACCCGGGCCTGAATGCGATCAAGGGCGGGGGAGCTGCCCATACCATGGAAAAGGTGATAGCTTCCATGGCCGACCGGTTTATCCTCATAGCGGATGAAACCAAGCTGGTGCCAAGGCTGCTTACCAGTTTTCCCTTGCCGGTAGAGGTCATGCCCGGGGCTTTGTCGCTCGCCCGCAAAAGGATAGCCGCCCTCGGCGGGGAGGCGAATATCCGGATGGCTGTACGCAAGGACGGGCCGGTCATTTCAGAAAACGGCAACTTTATACTGGACATATCCTTTGGATCGATACCTGATGATCTGAAGGAGCTGGACCTGTTACTAAAAGACATCCCGGGTCTCGTTGAGACAGGGTTGTTTTTAGGTATGGCCGAAATGGCCATAATAGGCTGTAAAAATGAAGTGAGGACGATATACCCTGCCATATGACCCTGCACGTCTGGGAACACTACTGATTGCAGCACTGCTAAACAAATGTATTCTAAAATAAAGGGGAGAAGCAAATGTCAAAGGTACACGTGATGGATCATCCCTTGATCCAGCACAAGCTCACGTTGATTAGGGATAAGAATACGGGTGTCAAGGAATTCAGAGAGATGGTCAATGAACTGGCTCTCCTGATGACCTACGAGGTCACACGGGACCTGCCACTGGAAGAGACCGAGATCGAGACCCCGATATGCACAACCAGGTCTAAGGTACTGTCAGGCAAAAAGCTCGGAGTAGTTCCGATCCTGCGTGCAGGGCTGGGGATGGTGGACGGGGTCACCAAACTGATCCCGGCAGCCAAGGTCGGCCATATCGGCCTGTACAGGGATCCGGAGACACTTGAGCCTGTTGAGTATTACTGCAAGCTGCCCGCAGACATAGCCGAAAGGGAGCTTATCGTGACCGATCCCATGCTGGCGACAGGCGGCTCAGCATCAGCAGCCATCAGATTCTTGAAGCAGAGAGGTGCCAAGCATATAAGGCTCATGTGCCTGATCGCCGCTCCGGAAGGCATAGCCAGGGTGCAGAGAGACCATGGCGACGTGGATATATATGTAGCGGCGGTAGACGAGAGGCTCAATGACCATGGCTATATAGTACCCGGCCTGGGAGATGCGGGAGATCGCTTGTTTGGTACAAAATGAGTATAAAGCAGGCAAAAAGGGTGGTGAGGACTTGTCTTTAGATGCAGTTAGTGATATAAGGGCGACAGAGCAGGAAGCTGAGCAGATCCGCAAGGAAGCGGCTGAAAAGGCCAGAGCCCTTGTCCAGCAGGCTACCGCTGAAGCTGAAAGACTGGAAGCTTCTATTATCCAAAAGGCGAAGCAGGACGGGGAAGCGGCCCTTGAAGCCGCCAGGCTCAAGGCCGAGGAGGAGATCAGCCGGCTGCAAGGGGAGAATGACGCGCTTAGCCAGGAGATCGTCGCTTCAGCACAAGGCCATATGGATGAAGCGGTTGCCTTTATCAAGGAAAGGATCGTGAAATCCTATGGCAATAGTTAGGATGAAAAAGCTGACTCTCATCGGCCTTGATGAGGAAAAAAGCGCGGTCCTAAGAGCAATGCAGGAGCTTGGCAGCGTTGAGATACAGGACATCAGCGACCTGTCCGGAGAGGATATTTACGCTGCCGGCAGCGCTCATACAGGGCAGAGCGATGACATTGAGGGGAAGCTTTCAGAGGTCAGGAATGCGATAGACCTGCTCCAGAAGTTCAGCAAGGCGAAAAAGGGCGGCATGTTTGCCACCAGGCCTGTAGTTACGTTGAAAGAACTCAATGAGGTCATGAGCAGGCAGGCAGACCTGCTTGATACAGTGGCGGAGTGCAGACGGCTCCAGGAAAAGCTGACAGCTTTAAAGTCCCGCCGTGTCAGGCTCCAGGCCTCGATGGACCAGGTGGAGCCCTGGCTGGATCTGGATATACCCTTTGAGTCCATAGGGTATACCGATACGACCAATGCCCTGCTATGTACCCTGCGGAAGGACAATGCCGAGGCCTTTACAGGCTGGGCTGAGGGAAACGAGCTGCCCGTCAGCCTTGAGGTAGTCAGCGAATCAAAGGATCAGGCCTACTGCCTGGTCGTATACCATACATCGAGTGAGGGAGAAGTCCTCGACAGGCTCAGGGAGCTGGAGTATGAGAGGGCAAACCTGTCGGGTCTCAAGGGTACTGCAAGGCAGATACTGGAAGCCTACAAGAAGGACATGGAGGCGGCTGAGGCTGAGGAGAAGCTCATACTGGAGGGCACCGCGCAGCTTGGTGAAAGCCTGGACAGCCTGAAAATACTGTACGACGGGCTTTTGGTGGAGCTTGAGAAGCACAAGGCCGCACAGCGCTTGCTGAATACGGGTAAAGCGTACATACTCAAGGGCTGGACCGCTGAACGGGATACAAAGGCCCTTGTTGAAAAGCTATCAGGCGTCACCGATGCGATCCACCTGACCTTTCAGGATCCGGACGATGATGATGTGATACCGGTAAAGCTTGTAAACACACCTCTCGTCGAACCCTTTGAAGTGGTAACGAGCCTTTACAGCACGCCCCATCCAAAGGGCATAGATCCCAATGCCCTGATGGCCCCCTTCTATTTTGCCATTTTCGGGATCATGATGGGAGACGCCGGTTACGGCTTGATAATGGCAGTAGCCGGAACGATCTTCACAAGGAAAATGAAGCTGAAAGGGGCTGCCCGTAAGCTCGGCCTGCTAATGGCCTTGTGTGGAATATCTACCGTCATTTGGGGCATCCTGACCGGCAGCTGGTTTGGTGATATGGGAGACAGGGTCGCTCCTTTGCTCGGCCTGAAGACTGCTGTCGTCTGGTTCAACCCCATGGAAGATCCCCTGATGATGCTGGGCTTTTGCTTTGCATTTGGCTTGCTCCATGTTTTTGCCGGCATGGCGGCTAAGGCATATATGAGCATAAGGGATGGCCATATCTGGAACGCTGTCTTTGATCAGGGACTATGGTTCGTACTTATAATTGGCTTGCTACTGATCTTTTTGCCGGCTACGGCGGTAGTTGGGAAATATGTGGCTATAGCCGGTGCAGTGGGGCTGGTATTGACTCAGGGCAGAAGCAAGAAGAATATCATCGCCAAATTTTTTTCCGGGCTGCTCAGCCTGTATAACATAACCGGAATATTCAGTGATGTCCTGTCCTATTCAAGACTTTTTGCTTTAGGACTGTCATCGGCCATCATAGGGATGGTGTTCAATATACTGGCGTCTATGCTGGGCGGCGCATGGTATACCTTCATATTTGCAGCTGCAGTATTCCTGGTCGGACACATCTTCAATCTGGTGATAAATATCCTGGGTGCGTTCGTACATGCCAGCAGGCTTCAGTATATAGAATTCTTCAGCAAGTTTTTTGAAGGCGGAGGCCATGCCTTTATGCCTTTGACTATAAAAACCAAATATATAGATCTAACTAATTAAGGAGGCTAATAAGAATGGAATTAGGTCAAATTTTGGCTTTAATAGGAGTTGCTTTATCTGTATTTGTTGCAGGTATTGGTTCGGCAAGGGGAGTTGCTATAGTTGGACAAGCCGGTGCAGGTGTAGTATCAGAGGATCCTGACAAGTTCAGCCAGGTGCTCGTGCTCCAGGCTCTTCCGGGTACCCAGGGTATTTACGGGTTCCTTATAGGCTTCATAATTCTGATCCGGCTGAATGTTTTTGGCGGGATGGTATCTATTTCACCTCAAACAGGCTGGCTGTTCCTGATTGGATCACTGCCCATTGCGATCGTAGGCCTCATTTCTGCTATTTTGCAGGCAAAAGTAGCAGCTGCCGGAGTAGGCCTTATAGCAAAAAGGCCTGAAGAAGTAGGTAAAGCCATTACCTTTGCTGTTATCGTTGAAACCTATGCAGTTCTTGCTCTTCTGGCATCCTTCCTTATCGTATACTTTATTCCGGTTGCTTAAGGGGAGATACTGATGAACGGACTTAACAGGATCAAGGAGCGCATCCTTGAGGACGCCCGGATGGAAGCCCGGAGCAAGATAGCTGATGCTGAAAAAAGAGCAGAAGAAATAAAGAAGGCTGCTGAAGCCAGGGCCAATGAGGCTGCGGCCAGGATCAGGGCTGAGTATGAAGCCAGGGCCCAGGACACAAGCAGGCGCATGGTATCGGCAGCCCAGCTTGACATGCGCAAAAAAGTGCTGGCTGTCAAGCAGGACATGATAGACAAGGCCTTTAGAGCCTGCCTTGAAGCCCTCGGCTCAATGCCTGACGTGGAATACCGGGCTATGCTGGAGGATATGCTCATAAAGGTCGTAGAGACCGGCGACGAAGAAGTGGTCCTTTCCCAGGGGGATGCCGCCAGGCTGGGCGACGACTTTTTGACGGCTGTTAACGCACGCCTTGCCGCTTCAGGCAAAAAGGGCGGGCTCAGGCTTGCCGTGGATCCAGGCTTAACCGGCGGCGGTTTTCTCCTTAGAAAGGGCGGAGTGGAAACCAACAGCACCTTTTCAGCCTTGCTCCGCCTTGTCAGGGACGAGTTAGAGCCCCGGGTAGCTGAGATCTTGTTTTAGGGGGTGGAGGTATGCCGCAGGCCAGTTATCCATATGCAGTAGGCAGGATCAGAGTGCTGGAAAACAAGCTTTTGAGCAACGACAAGGTTGAGCGGATGATCGAGGCCGACACTCCCGCGGATGTACTGAAGATCCTCGCTGAGAGCGAGTACGGTACCGGACAGGAGCTTGCCAGCGCTCATGAGTATGAAAAGCTGCTGTCTGCAGAGCTTAGAAAGGTTTATGACTTCATTGAGGAGGTCACTCCCGACAAGGAGCTGACCGATTTGTTCTGGCTGCAGTACGACGTCCACAATCTGAAGGTGCTGTTGAAAGCCCGCGCAGTAGGCGGCGGGGACGAGCCCTTGATGGATACAGGGAGCATTCCATTAGACAATCTGAAAGCTGCTGTTTATAAAGGTGATCACAGCGGTGCGCCCCCCTTCGTAAGTGAAGTCCTCAGGGAAATAGATGAGAAATACGGTGAGAGATTCGACCCCCACCGCATAGAGGTCGCCCTGGACAAGGCGGGCTACAAACGGATATTCGATGTACTCAGCAGAAAGAAGAACGCCTTTTTGCAGGAGTTCTTCCAAAAGCGCGTGGATCTTATCAATATCAAGATGCTGCTCAGGGTTAAGGGCCTCGGGGAGGACGCCGGCTTTTTAAGCAGCATGCTTATCCCGGGCGGCACCATAGCCGACGAGCTTCTGATCAAAGCCCTTGATGAGCCGGTGGACAAGCTGGTCTACGCTTTGCGGGACAGCGAGTATGCCCAGGTGGTGGCCTTGGGCGTCAGGGCCTTTGAACGGGATGGGAGCCTTACGGTTTACGAAAGGCTTGCAGATGACTTCCTGCTTCACTTCGTAAAATCCCGCAGCTTTGATCCTCTGGGCTTTGAAGCCATTGCAGGCTACATAATGGCCAAGGAAAACGAAATTAAGCTGGTGCGCTTGATCATGGTAGGCAAGATCAACAATATTTCGACGGATAAAATACGGGAAAGGCTACGTGATGTATATGTCTAAGATAGGAGTAATCGGGGACAGGGATTCGATCCTGGGCTTTAAGACCCTGGGACTTGACATATTTCCGGTAACCGAACCTGAACAAGCCGCCAGGTTGGTTCACAGGCTGGCCAAGGAAAACTACGTTGTAATATTCATGACGGAGGCCATAGCCAAAGACTTGGGGGAAACCATTGAAAGGTATAAGACAGTGCCTTATCCTGCCATCATACTGATACCCGGCAACCAGGGCAGCATGGGCCTTGGCATGAAGGGGATCAGGGAAAACGTAGAAAAGGCAATCGGTGCTGACATACTATTTGGAGAAAGAGGGTAGATGACCGAATGCAAGGAAAAATAGTTAAGGTATCCGGGCCTCTTGTCATAGCGGAGGGCATGGCTGATGTTAAGATGTTCGATGTTGTCCGTGTCAGTGATAAGCGGCTGATCGGTGAAGTCATAGAGCTTAGGGGCGACAGGGCCTCTATCCAGGTTTATGAGGAAACAGCAGGCCTGGGGCCGGGAGAGCCGGTGGAATCGACCGGGGCTCCGCTTAGCGTAGAGCTTGGGCCTGGCCTGATAGAATCGATATATGACGGTATACAAAGGCCATTGACGACGATCCGCGATACAGTCGGTGACCGCATACCCAGGGGTATCGAGGTCCCGGCCCTTGATCGCGGGAAAAAGTGGGATTTTGTCCCCAGGGTCAAGGTCGGCGACTATGTAACTACCGGTGATATAATAGGCGTCGTACAGGAAACCACGATAGTCGAACACAGGATAATGGTGCCTGCCGGGATCGAAGGCACCGTAGAATGGATATACCAGGGCGAAGCTACCGTAGTTGAGCCCGTAGCCAGGGTAAAGCTGAAGGATGGTACGGTAAGGGAGCTTACGATGCTCCAAAAGACCCCGGTCCGTATCGGCAGGCGCTACAAGGAGAAGCTGGCACCCAATACTCCCATGCTCACAGGGCAGAGGGTCATCGATACCTTCTTCCCGGTGGCCAAGGGCGGTGTCGCTGCAGTGCCCGGGCCATTTGGGAGCGGCAAGACGGTTGTCCAGCACCAGCTAGCAAAGTGGGCCGATGCAGATATCATCGTTTATGTAGGCTGCGGCGAGCGCGGCAATGAGATGACGGACGTTCTCATGGAGTTCCCGGTCCTCAAGGACCCCAAGTCCGGGGAGCCTTTGATGAAGCGTACAGTCCTCATAGCCAACACCTCGGACATGCCGGTTGCTGCCCGTGAAGCCTCTATCTACACAGGTATTACGATAGCGGAATATTTCAGGGATATGGGCTACTCCGTCGCTATCATGGCAGACTCCACCTCCCGCTGGGCAGAGGCCCTGAGGGAGATGTCGGGCCGTCTTGAGGAGATGCCCGGCGAAGAGGGTTACCCTGCATACCTGGCTTCCCGCCTGGCAGAGTTCTACGAGCGTGCCGGCAGGGTCGTCTGCTTAGGGTCCGATGGCAGGGAAGGCGCGATCACTGCCATAGGCGCAGTTTCACCGCCGGGCGGAGATATTTCCGAGCCGGTCACACAGAGCACCCTGCGCATAGTCAAGGTATTCTGGGGCCTGGATGCAGCCCTGGCATACCGCAGGCATTTCCCCGCTATAAACTGGCTGCAGAGCTATTCCCTTTACACAGACAGGCTCAGCGATTGGATGGGTCAGAATGTGGCAAATGACTGGGATGAGGTCAGGCTCGAGGCCATGCGGATCCTCCAGGAGGAATCCGAGCTTGAGGAGATCGTGCGCCTGGTAGGTGTCGATGCCCTGTCACTGAAGGACAGGATAACCCTGGAGACAGCAAAATCCATCCGCGAGGACTACCTCCACCAGAATGCCTTCCATGAGGTCGATACATACACCTCTATGAAAAAGCAGTATAAGATGATCAAGCTGATACTGGAGTTCCACCACGGTGCCCAGAGGGCGCTGGAAGCCGGCGCTGAGTTCAGCAGCATCATAAGCTTCCCCGTCAGGGAGCGCATAGGGCGCGCCAAGTATGTACCCGAGACAGAGCTTGATACTCTTGATGAAATAATGCAGGAGCTGCAGGAGCAGATAAATTCCCTGACCCAGGAGGGAGGATTGCAGTATGCTTAAGGAATACAGGACGATCCGTGAAGTAGTCGGCCCTCTGATGCTGGTTGACGGCGTTGAGGGGGTAAAATACGACGAACTGGTTGAAATAGAGCAGGAAAACGGCGAGATACGCACAGGCCGCGTGCTTGAGATAGACGGCCCCCGCGCTCTGGTGCAGCTTTTCGAAGGGTCCCAGGGGCTCAAGATCTCGGAGAGCAAGGCCCGGTTTTTAGGCCGGGGCATAGAGCTGGCGGTCTCAAAGGATATGCTGGGCAGGGTCTTTGACGGCATGGGCCGCCCGAAGGACAACGGTCCCAGGATCATAGCCGAAAAACGGATGGACATCAATGCCCAGCCCATCAACCCGGCGGCTAGGGACTATCCTTCCGAATTCATACAGACCGGCATATCTGCCATAGACGGCCTCAACACCCTGGTCCGCGGCCAGAAGCTGCCGGTGTTTTCAGGCTCCGGACTTCCCCACGCCAACCTGGCTGCCCAGATAGCCAGGCAGGCCAAGGTGCTCGGCACCGACAGCAGGTTCGCCGTTGTATTTGCCGCTATCGGCATCACCTTTGAGGAAGCGGACTTCTTTATCTCCGACTTCAGACGCACCGGCGCCATCGACAGGTCGGTCCTCTTTATGAACCTGGCCGATGACCCGGCAATCGAACGTATAGCCACACCCCGTATGGCACTCACGGCTGCAGAATACCTTGCCTATGAAGAAGACATGCACGTGCTTGTCATACTGACCGATATAACCAACTACGCGGAGGCCCTGCGTGAGATATCCGCCGCCCGCAAGGAGGTACCGGGCCGCAGGGGCTATCCCGGTTACATGTACACGGACCTTGCCACCATGTATGAGCGCGCAGGCAGGATCAAGGGCAAGGAGGGTTCCATCACCCAGATACCGATCCTGACCATGCCCGAGGATGACAAGACCCACCCGATCCCGGACCTTACGGGATATATCACCGAGGGGCAGATCATCCTAAGCCGCGAGCTTCACAGAAAGGGCATAACACCTCCCATCGACGTGCTGCCCTCCCTGTCAAGGCTTAAGGACAAGGGTATAGGCAAGGGCAAGACCAGGGAAGACCACGCAGATACTATGAACCAGCTCTTTGCAGCCTATGCAAGGGGCAAGGAGGCAAAGGAACTGGCGGTCATCCTGGGCGAGGCTGCCCTGAGCGATGTTGACAAGCTTTATGCTAAGTTTGCCGATGCCTTTGAGCGGGAATATGTTTCCCAGGGCTATGATACCAACCGCAGCATAGAGGAGACCCTGGACCTGGGCTGGAAGCTCCTGGCCATACTGCCCAGGGCAGAGCTCAAGCGTATCAGGGACGAGTACCTTGACAAGTACCTGCCCAATAAAGGGGATGAATAGCCATGGCACTGCTTCGCGTTAATCCTACCCGCATGGAGCTGACCTCCCTCAAGAAAAGGCACAAGGTGGCCGTAAGGGGGCACAAGCTCCTGAAGGACAAACGGGATGAGATGATGAGAAGGTTCATAGACCTGGTCAGGAAAAACAAGGAGATCAGGGAGCAGGTCGAGGCAGAGCTGTCCGATGCCCTGGGCAATTTTGTGCTGGCCCGGGCGGTCATGTCAACGGAGGTGCTGGAGGAGGCGGTCATGTTCCCTACCCGCACCGTGGAGCTAAAGGTTTCCAAGCGGAACATCATGAGCGTTGACGTGCCCAGGATAGAGTTTGAGGAAAAGCGGCTGGAAGACGTATCTCCTTATCCCTATGGCTTTGCCAATACCTCCGGAGAGCTGGACAGCGCTATAAAGACCTTGTCGGGTCTGCTGCCAAAGCTGTTGGAGCTGGCTGAGATAGAAAAGACCTGCCAGATGCTGGCCGATGAGATCGAAAAGGCAAGGCGCAGGGTAAATGCCCTGGAATATGTGATGATACCCCAGCTCGAGGAGACCATCCGCTATATATCGATGAAGCTGGATGAGAACGAGCGGAGCAGCCGTACCAGGCTAATGAAGGTCAAGGATATGATAGAAAAGCGTAATGCATAGAGCCTAAGAGCATAAACAAAACAAGTATCAAAGTGTATATATGAGCCCCTGCTCTGCGATTTGCGAGTGAGGGGCTTATTATTTTCCTATCAGCATAACTATGATAAACTATTCAGGAAGGGTATATACCTATCTCCATATAAAGCTGCAACCGGCTTTGGAAAGGAAGTACGGCATCAGCATGTTTGATGTGATCGATCGGATCCTGGAGCTGTCCCCCTGTGCTGCTGTCAGATACAGGGTCAAAAGAATACTCGGTCAGGACATTGACCAGGACCTGTTCGCAGAATTCTACAGCAGCAAATGGGTTGAATTATTGAAGAGAAACCAGCTTGATGACGGGGGGTACGGAAGGTTTCATTCCCAGGATTCTAAGCTGAAGCGAAAGTTCCCTACGACCGAAAGAGCCGTTGATTCCATAAAAATGCTGGATATCCGGCGCGGAACCCCGTTGGTAGACAGACTATGCGATTATATGGAGGGGATACTGAAGCGTGAAATCGAATGGCCGGATGGTTTTGAGAAGAACCAATGGTACAGGCCTGCCCAGCCCCTGTTCGTAGCTTCTAGGCTGTCGATATTCGGTTCGGATTGCAGTGAGTTCACTGAAGTATTCGATTGCTGGCACAGCATATTGAAGGAGGCATTTGCTGACGGCGAGTATAGCAGGGAAAGAGCAGACAAAGCAGCTAAAGAACTATTGGGCTGCGCTATCGACGGCAGCTACATCGGGCTCAACTCCATATATCTGATCGAACTATTCGGCAACATGCAGTCAGGAATAAGCGATGAGCTGAAACAGCTTTACCTTAAATGGCTGCATTACAACGGAAAAGTGATAGGCTACACAAGCGTAGTGCTGGATCAGGGCCTCAGCAATGATTTCTCTGACTTGTACAGGGTATATTCTGCTCTTTCCAGGTTTTCAAACTTCAAAAACGAATTTGAAAAAGAACTGGACCACCTTAAAGGTAAACGGGATCCGGACGGGTTTTGGTGCTTTGGAAAGGATTTTTCATGCCAGAGATTATCGGATGACTGGAGGACTCCAGCCAGGATGAAGACAGACCACACCATAATGGCCTTGCTTTTATATATATAGCTGCTCTGGTATTATTCAAGCACATAACGAAATTATTGTCAGAGGTGGGACATTCATGTCTGATACAGTATATAAAGTAGTGGGGATGGCAATGAAAAGGTCAACGCAGTAAAGCCGACTCCGGAAATGTTCCGGTTACTGGCAAAGTGCGCGGAAATAGCAGCCACATTACCATGAGTATCTACTAGATATCCACTCCGAGGAAGAGCCTGATCAGGTACCCGATTATGAATGAAATGACGGCTACACCCAGGCTGATACCGGCCATTTCGAAGAACCTTTCTTTGAAGGGAAGGTCCTTGGCAACCGAGATATAGAAGTTGAACACGAGGATGATCAGAATAGCTGCAGCTATTGTAAACACAAGGCTCACAACATAGTTGGCAAACACAAGATAGGGCAGCACGAGGCATGCTACTGTGAACACATATGCCCCTCCTGTATACAGGGATGATTTCAGGGCATGGGCATTATCCTGCTCGGTCCTGGCTGAAAGGTATTCCGATGCTGCCATGGAGAGGGATGCAGCGACACCAGTTATAAGCCCTGCCAGCGCTATGAGGCGGGTATCCTTCAGTGCGAAGGTGAGGCCTGCCAGGGTACCTGTAAGCTCCACCAGGGCATCATTCAGACCGAGGACCATCGAACCTACGAACTGGAGCCTTTCCTCCTCGATTATGTCAACCAGTTCTTTTTCGTGGTGGTCCTCTTCCTTTGCTATGAGCCGGAAGTCTTCAATATCATCCCCGAGCTCACGATACAGCCGCTCGGAGCCTTCTTCGCCCCGCTCCATCAGCTTTATGCCGAATGTGATGCCAAATATCAAGGAGATAAAGGTATAAAACCATATTTTCAGCTTTGCCGGCTTTGCATCCGTTCCTGTGAACTGCTTCAGCCTCTCATGGTGGCGAAGCTCGTCCCGGGCGATCTGCTGAAGGACCTCGCTGTTGTGCTTGTCCTTTATGCGCGATGAAAGCTTCATGTATATATGGTATTCGGTGATCTCGTTTTTCTGGGCTTTCTGCAAAGCCCTCAAAGTATCAGTGTCCAGCTTTATGCTCATGTCATGCACTTCCTTTGGTAAAATCATACAGATACATGATGATATATGCTTGATATATGAGTTTGATGCGGTAAAATGACTTCATATATTAAATATAGCACAAAGCGGCGGGATAGACCATTCCTTTTGCCTTATATACAGCCGCAGCCAAGCCAGATATGCTATTTGGCCCAAAAAGCGTATAATAGAGGCTCTGCCGTATACAGAGGTGATGGTAGTAAAGGCCCTGCTGATCCTTTAGGTCTGCAGGGTTATTGTTTTTCATATATATAAGCATGATGCGGTCTGGCCATGCTTTATGGGGTGTTGTGACCGGGTGTAGGATAAAAGCTATTGACAGCCATGCAAAAGATGGAATATACTATATATGCGCCAACGTAATGGTATTAGATACAGATATACCACCATATGTATAAACAAATGCAATAATTCAAAATACGACCATATCTACAAAAGACCCCTATAAACGACAAAGCAATATATGTCATAATATTAACCCACAAATTCCAGGACTTTATCATCCAAACTATCTCAAAGACTGCATTTCCAAAGGCAGTGATAACCATTATGGTTATTACGATAAAGTAATGGGGAGGTTATATTATGAGTAAAAAGATCCTTAAAATGCTGGCATTGACGATGGTTTTGCTCATGGTCTTCAGCGTTGTGTCAGCATGCAAGCGGCCGACCGGACCATCCGGCACAGAGGAGCCGACGGATCAACCGACGGAAGGACCGACGGATGAGCCCGGAAAGACGACTGAGCTTCCCAGGAAAGAGACATTATACTTTGGCGGACAGCAATGGGGCACGGTCAACGGCTGGAATCCACTGGGCGACAACAACAACAATGCCATGGCTTTGGCGTCGTCCGGAAGCGGGTCCCGTACCATCATGTTTGAGACCCTGTATATGTACAATTTCCTTGACGGTTCCATGACACCTCTGCTGGCTGACGGAGATTATGTATGGAACGAGGACCGTACCGAGATCACAGTCAAGATAAAGAAAGCTGCAAAGTGGAGCGATGGCACACCGGTTACTGCTGAAGATGTGGCGTATACATACGAAACCTGTGTCAAGATCGGTAACAATGCAGGTAATGCGAATAAACCGTATATTGAGTCGGTAGTAGCTGTCGATCCTCAGACAGTTGTCATCAAGGCTGTCAAGAACGAGGAAGGCAAAGCTGCCAACCCCTTGATGCTGGTCAACTTCCTTGGATCCTTCTATATTGCCCAGAAGGCCTGGATCCAAAAGGTAGAAGCACGCAACAACAACGATCCCACTGCGATCATGAACGATCCCGGTGAAGATGTCGTATATTCCGGACCTTACGGAAAGTACTTTGCTGATGATCAAAAGGTAGTCTTTATCCGCAACGACGATTACTGGGGCAAGGATCCTTCCATGTGGGGCAAGCTTCCTGCACCCAAGTATATAGTCCATGCTATCTATGCAGACAATGCTGCGACCGAGGTAGCCTTCAAGGCCGGTGAGATCGATGTCAACCAGCAGTTCATAGCCAATATTCAGGACCTCTGGTTGAAAGACGGTCTCCCGATCTCAACCTATATCGATGAACCTCCATACGGCATCTGCGTCAACATGCCAACAGCCTTCTACAACCTGGAGAAACCCGCTCTTCAAAATATAGCACTTCGCAAAGCCATAGCCATAGCAGTTGACTACGACGCAATCATTGCAAACGCTATGACAGGGCAGTCACCCTCATTCCGTGATGTACCCCGCTCTCTTATGAACCCGACTGAAGCTGAGCAATCCACATATGATCGCGAGGCAGTAAAGGATCTGCAGTGGGTCGGCAACGACATTGAAGGTGCCAAGAAGCTGCTGGATGAGGCCGGCATAATCGATACCGACGGTGACGGCTTCCGTGAATATAACGGTGAAAAGCTGTCCCTGGTAGCGGCTTGCCCCAATGGCTGGTCTGACTGGCAGGCGGCTATCGAGATCGTTGCTGCCGCAGGCAAGAATATCGGTATAGAGATAACGACCCAGTATCCTGAAGCAGATACCTATCTGACTGTAGTAACCTCAGCCCATCAGCAGGATTATGATATCTTCATGATGTGGACTGACAGTGCATCACCTGTTCAGCCCTGGGGCCGTCTGCGTTATCTGATGAGCAGCGAGTTCAACGGGCTTGACAACAACTGGTCAGGCAACTATGGCCATTACAGCAATGACAGGATACAGGAGCTGATCAAGCTCATCCCGCTTGAGACCGATCCTGTCAAGCTGAAAGAGTACTACACTGAGGCCGTAAGGATCTACCTGACAGATGTACCTTCATTCTCCTTGATGTACCGTCCTGACAAGTTCCATGCTGTCAACGAATCAGTATGGACCGGTTTCCCGGAGAAGGACGACGGCCTGAACATTCCTCCGACTTGCTGCACCGATGGATACGGCATTGCTGCCCTGTATCATATCAGACCGGTTGAGTAATTTTTCAGCCGGCTATAGATAGACATGTGTAAGTAGTATCACTTGAGTCTGTAGTCAGCCATGTTTTGAGTAGTCCTTGAAACATGGCTGATTTCAATATCTTTGGAGGTAGTAATGAAAGGATATCGCAAGTATTTTGCCAAAAAACTGTTATGGTTTTTTCTGACGCTGATCATTGCCTTTGTACTGAATTTCGTGCTGCCCCGCTTGATGCCCGCAGACCCGATTGCAAACATCATGTCAAGGACAGCCCGGGGCATCAATGAAAGCGCAGCTACCAGAGCCATGTATGAGAACTATGTGAAGGCGTTCGGCCTTGACAAGCCGGCGATCGTTCAATTCACCACATATGTCAGAAATGCATTTAGAGGTGATTTTGGACAATCCTTCAGCCAATACCCGCGCAAAGTAAATGACATTATATCCAATGCCATCCTGTGGACTATCGGTCTGCAGATGCCGGCTATAATCGTGGGATGGCTGCTGGGCAACATCCTGGGCGCATTGGCAGCATATATCAGGAAAGGCTTCGACAAGCTCCTGATGCCGCTCAGCCTCTTTTTAAGCTGTGTGCCGGCCTTTGGGATGGCGGTGATATTGCTCGGGCTTTTTGCCGTAAAGCTGAAGATCTTTCCGGTTGCAGGAGGATATGGCTTTGACCTGATCCCCACTTTCAGTTGGAAATTCATAAAATCGATCCTGCTGCATTATCAGTTGCCATTCTGGTCTATTGTTATCATTTCCATAGGCGGTCAGGCGATCGGTATGCGTTCCATGTCTATATATGAGCTGAATGCTGACTATGTGAAATACAGCCGCTATCTTGGAGTCAAGGACAGAAAAATCGTTCGCTATGTATTCAGGAATGCGATGCTCCCGCAGGTCACAGGTCTTGCTCTTTCCCTGGGTACCATGGTAGGAGGCGCATTGGTAGCGGAGACAGTCTTTAGCTATCCCGGTCTGGGTACAACGATACTGAAAGCCGTAACCGCTTCGGATTATCCTCTTCTGTCAGCAGCGACGCTGATCATCACTATAATGGTGCTTGTGGCCAACTTCGCCATAGACATCATATATGGTCTGATCGATCCGCGGGTGAAGGCCGCTCAGTTTGAATAAGGGGGTGAGAAGAGAATGAAGAATATTTTTTATCAGATATTCCACTCTCAAAAATTTGTCGCAGGCTTTTCCATCCTGATGATCATTTTGCTGATACTTTTCATCTACCCGCTTATTTTTCCGGGTGATCCGCTGCAGATGATCGGCCTCAGCTCATTCTCCAAGCCGGGTATCTATGTTTCTGTCTATGATGCTATTGACTCCGAGCCTTCCACCATGAAGCTGCCGGATGCAGATGTCAAAAGGCTTATGAAGAAGCTAAGCAACGAAGACCGGCTGGCAATGAAGGAATGGCTGGTCGCTACCGGTACTCCCGAAGATGTCATAGACATCCTTGATACGGACGGTCTGCTGAAGCTTTGGAAAGACAGCTATGATCCGTCCTTGAAGCCCGAGGGTATGACGCTTGCCAAGCGCAATTATTACAAGCGGTTAAATGCCAGCCTGGAAAAGGCCTTTGACTATAGCAGGATCATCATTGCTACAAAGGATGAGGAAACGGGAGAACTGAACGAAGAGAAGACGGTTTCCAGCAATGATTACATAAATATCAACGATGTAGCAAATGTAGTCTATTTGCCCCTTGGCACGGACAACTTCGGGGCTGATGTAGCGAAGAAACTGGTTTCTGCAGCGAAAACGTCCATAATGATCGGCCTGATCGCCGGCAGCATCGCCACCTTTATCGGACTGACCTTCGGACTTCTGGCAGGCTATGTGGGAGGCATAGTCGATGATTTTATCATGTTCATCACAAATCTCTTTACCGTGATCCCGGGCTTTATCCTCCTTATACTGATCTCCTATGGGATCGATCAGGATAAGAGGGGGGCCGCTGTTGTCGCCCTGGTGATCGGTGTCACCTCCTGGACCTGGACTGCGAGGTCTGTCCGCTCCCAGGTACTGTCTTTGCGCAACCGTGATCATGTAAACCTAAGCAAGCTGTCCGGCCATGGCCTGGCCAGGATCATACTGACCGACATCCTACCGTATATTGCTTCATATGTTGTTATGGCTTTGATACTGCAAATCTCAACCGCAATACTGGCAGAGGCGCAGCTGTCCATGCTGGGCCTTGGACCGAAGACAACGGAAAGGCCAACTTTGGGACTGATGATGAACTGGGCGATGCTTTATTCCGCACACACCCATGGCTATTGGTGGGCCTACTTCCCAGTCCTGCTGTTTATTGCCCTCATATCCTTCTCGTTAAACCTTATGAATACGGGTCTTGATCAGGTATTCAACCCGACTTTGAGAGATTAGGAGGCCTGCAATGGGAAAGACGATTCTAGAGGTAAAAGACCTTACCACGAAATACATAACCAGATTCAGAGAAGATGTATATGCTGTCGATCATGTGTCCTTGTCCCTGGAGGAAGGGAAGTCCCTGGGTATCGCAGGAGAATCCGGGTGCGGTAAATCGACTCTCGCCCTGAGCCTGATGGGTTATTATTTTCCACCGCTGCACTATGTCAGCGGGGAAATCATCATTGATGGAAAGAATATCTCCAAAATGGATCCGGACACGATCCGGAAAAACATATTGGGCAAAGAGATCGCATATATACCGCAGGCGGCAATGAACGCGCTGAACCCGACACAAAGGATCATTTCCTTTATCGAGGATGTCATCCATGCCCACTATCCCGAAATGTCAAGGAAGGAGATATATGAATCGGCCAGGAAGCGCTTTGAAGAGCTGAACCTTTCTCCGGCCGTTCTGGAAAAGTATCCGGTGGAATTGTCGGGAGGCATGAAGCAAAGGACAGTCATAGCGATTTCAACGATCCTTTCACCAAAGGTCCTGATCGCCGATGAGCCATCCAGCGCTTTGGATGTTACGAGCCAGAAGATGGTCATCAGGATGCTTAAAAACCTGATGGAGAAGGGCTATATCAAATCCATGATCTTCATAACCCATGAACTGCCTCTTCTATACAATGTCACTGATGATATCATGGTCATGTACGCCGGCCAGATCGTTGAAAAGAGTACTGCAAAGGATATGATATTCGACCCGATCCATCCATATTCCAAGGGCTTGATGGGCTCGATCATCGTTCCGGAGGCAGGCGCCCGCAATACGAAGCTGACGGCCATACCAGGGACCCCTCCGAACCTGAAGAAACCGCCGGCGGGCTGCAGGTTCGCCGAACGATGCAAATATGCTTTTAATGAATGCAAAGCAAATGCTGTGGGTCTCAAGGATTTTGATGAAGGCCGCAGTTATCGCTGCCTGATCGACTCCGCCAGGCTGAGGGAGGTATATAAGAATGAGCAGCAATAAGACTCATCATGGTCCGGTCTGCTTAAGTGGCAGGGGGGTCACCAAGGTATATGGCTTTGGGTCGAGGAAGACGGTTGCCGTCGACCATGTGGATTTTGATTTCTATGAGGGTGAGATCGTATCAATCGTAGGAGAATCAGGAAGCGGCAAAACGACGCTGGCAAAGATGCTTCTCGGTCTCACCAGTGTGACTGAAGGCCAGATTTATTATCAAGGCAAACCCAGGGATATCAGGACCCGCAAAAAGAAAAAAGAGTACTGGACAAATGTCCAGGCGATATTTCAGGATCCCTTTTCCTCCTTCAATGTCTTTTCCAAAATCGATACGGTCCTGCTTGATTGTATAAACATGCGCGGGGGAAGGCATTTGCCCAGGGACAAAAAGATCGAGCTGATGACAGAGGCATGCAGCTTTGTCAATCTGAAGTTTGAGGAGCTGACGAACAAATATCCCTTTGAGCTGTCCGGCGGCCAGATGCAGCGGCTTATGATAGCGCGGATCTTCCTGCTGAAGCCAAAGGTCCTCCTGGCGGATGAACCCACATCCATGATCGATGCGTGCTCCCGTGCTACCATTCTGGATATGCTGATGAACCTTCGGAAGGAAACGGGTATGACGATCATATTCATAACCCATGATATAGGGCTTGCGTATTACGTGTCCGATTCCGTATATATCATGGAACAAGGCAAGATCGTGGAGTATGGTTCCGCGGATGAGGTCATCCTCAATCCGAAGACATACAATACCAAACGCTTGATCAGTGATGTGCCAAAGATATATGAGGTATGGGATCTGTCGACTGTTTAATATAGGCGATTTTTCGGATGCTTGCAGATGACCGGCGAAAAGCTGGTCATTTTTTTAATATACTTAACAAGCCGCCTGTTGTTTTACATACCTGAACAGTTTATCTAAAATAGGTATATATTGTCATACACACTGAATAGGAGTACTATAGACTCATACTAGACACTTATATGATCTTGTGATGATAATGGATTATAGTCATGGGGGTGACCGGCCTTGAAAAAGGCGGCAATAATCCTGGGCTGCATACTTATTGCTTTGGTGCTTGCCCTGGGCGTGCAAATAGTTTATACGATGCTGACCCGGGAGCCTGTCGGGATAGCTGACAGGACCAATAACGTGAATGTCATGCTGACACGCCCAGACAACTGGAAAAAGATCGTCAAAGAGCCTGTTATAACCATAAAAGATATGGCGATGATCGACGGTTCAACAGCTACGATCCCAATTACAGCTGAGCTTTTCAGGCAGTTTTTCGATTTTACCGACATGCAGGTTGAGCGTAATGATGTTGTCCTTCATTCCACCACTCATTCTGCCTATCTGAATTTGATAGATCGTCAGCCCCGGGTGAGTGACATTCGAACCAGCCTGATTCTTGTCACACCGCCCTCCGATGAGGAGCAGGAATATGCAAAAAGCAAGAATGTCGAGCTGGAACTGACTCCTATAGCCAAGGACGGCTTCGTCTTCATAACCCACAAGGACAACCCTGTCGATTCATTGACAATAGAGCAGATACAGGATATATATACAGGCAAGATCACCAACTGGAAGCAGGTCGGCGGGGAAGACAGAGAGATCAGGGCATACCAGCGTGAAAAGAACTCCGGCAGCCAGACTGCCATGGAGCAGATGGTGATGCAGGGCAAGGAAATGCTGTCACCCATCGATGTAAAGGTGCATTTCGGCATGGGAATGCTTGTGGACGCTGTCGCAGAATATGAAAACGGTCCGGCCAGCATCGGCTATACATATTATTACTACATCAACAACCTGTATAAGAACGAGAATATCAAGGTGCTCAAGGTCAATGGGATCGCTCCCGTCAATGATAACCTGATCAGCGGTGCCTATCCCTTTACTACCAGCTACTATGCCGTGATACGTGGCGACGAGCCGGAGGATTCACCGGCCAGGATACTGAGAGATTACCTTTTGACTCCAGAGGGCCAGGATATTATCTCCATGGCCGGGTATTGCAAGGCGGTGGACTAGTATGGATGAGAGCAGGGCAAGGTATATTTCCCTTATAGTAATTGCATGCGTGGCTTTTTATATGTTTTTCTTCTTAGCCACAATGATTATTTCGCAGGATATTCGGATGCAATCCATACCGGACACCAGGCTGTCGCCGGCAGTGGTTATGTTCTTGCTGGTGTTCTTGGTCCTGGGTATCCTCATAATCTTAAGCGCCTGCTTCAGACCGGCCTTTTATCTGCTTACCGTAGTCGGGGCCGTACTGGCGGTGCTCCTGTTTATGATCCCTGTCTCTGAATTTCGTGCACTTGCTTTGGTATCGCTTGTCCCGTATGCCTTCTATTATGTCATATTAGTGATGAATAAGGTTGTACCGGTTAAAAGCAGATGAGGTGGAGCCTTATGGGCTTGTGATAAGTCATATAGGGCGATGATGTTATGATAATATGCTGCCGGCCAGTATACAGGGAGTGGTATATGAGAGCTTGTCTGCTGCCTAATAAGCAAATCATACTTAACAAAGCAGGGGACTAGTGCTATAATGTCATATAGGGTTTCAGATGTGGGGGCGTAGCTCAGCTGGTAGAGCGTACGGTTCGCATCCGTAAGGTCGAGAGTTCGAACCTCTTCGTCTCCACCATCGATACAAGCTGGTTCAGATGCCATGCAGCCTTGAATGCATGGCATCGATTTTTATGCAGGAAGCCATGGCGGGCTTTTTTGAAGCTCGAAGAACATATGGCCCGGTGGAAGGCTCATTATGAGTGGATGGTGCACCTGCTGTTATCATCCGTTGAAAGCCTGCTGGACATAGGGTGCGGGACTTGCTTTGAGCTGGACTGTATCATCTCATTTGACCCCTCCACCACTTCACCTTTGAAAGGAAAGCCACACTGCTATGATCAGGGCTATAAAATGATCCAATCTTGATTGACATGGATTCTATGGGAGTGTATAATCAACAATTGTTAACTAGCTAATAATTATGATGATAACTATTAACAGGTTAACAATAGATATAGTTAGTCGGTATAAGGCGGTGAGTGTCAGGTATGATGGATGATCATGATAATAGCAGGATCAGCAATAAGAAGGTTATTCATCAACTGATCAACTTTACGATCAAACACAGGAAAATCATGATGCACTATCTGGATGAGACCGGGGTCTATCAGTCCCAGCATCGCTTGCTGATGGCGGTCGCCTGCAACCCGTACGCTTCGCAAAAGGATATTGCAGATACTATGGACATATCCACGGCGACAGTGGCTGTATCACTCAAAAAGCTGGAGAAGGGCGGGTACATCAACAGAGTGGCGGATGAGGCGGACAACCGCATCAACAAGATCACCATCACAGAGAAGGGCAACAGGGTCGTGGAGCAAAGCAGGCAGATATTTGAAACGACTGACCGGAAGGTTTTTGAGGGGTTCACGGAAAAGGAGATGCTCACCCTGTCTGCCTTGCTGCATAAGCTGGATGCCAATCTGACCAGGATGGAAGCTGAAATAAATCAGAAAAAGAAAGGGTTTGATGTATGAAACGGTACTGGAAGTATATAAGGCCATATCTGCCGGCGTTTATCATAGGGCCGATCCTTATGATAGTAGAGGTCATCGGCGAAGTCGTAATGTCCCTGCTCCTGAGCAACATCATTGACAAAGGGGTCACCGGCGGCCGGGGCGTTGCTTATATCATAACCATGGGCATCACCATGGCGCTCACAGCCCTTGTGATGATGGCAGGCGGCGTTGGAGGAGCCTACTTTGCCATCAAGGCATCGTCGGGATTTGCCAACGATCTGAGAAAGGACCTGTTCAGCAAGATCCAGGAATTTTCTTTCAAGAATATCGACCAATACAACACCGGGTCCTTGGTCACCAGGCTGACCAACGATATAACCCAGGTACAGAACATGATCCAGATGCTGATGCGAATGGCTTTAAGGGCACCGGGCATGCTCATCGGAGCGCTGATAATGGCCTTTACGCTGAATCCCAGGCTGGCCCTGGTCATCTTTATCGTCATACCCCTGCTGGCCCTTGCGATCTATACCATCCTGAAGGTCGCCTTTCCCCGGTTCACGGCTATGCAGAAAAAGCTGGATGCCCTCAACACCACCACTCAGGAAAACCTGAGGAATATAAGGGTCGTGAAATCCTTTGTCAGGGAGGACCATGAGGAGGCCAGGTTCAGAAAAGCCAATACGGACCTGAAGGAAAGCACGCTTAATGCTATGAAAGCAGTTATCTTCACAATGCCGGTCATGACCCTGTCCATGAACATTACGACCCTTGCTGTGGTATGGTTCGGCGGGAAACAGGTCATAGCAGGCAGCATGACCTCCGGTATCCTGACGGCCTTTGTCAACTATGTTGTACAGATACTCATGTCGCTGATAATGGTTTCAATGATCATCCTGAATGGGTCCAGGTCCCTGGCATCCGCCAAGCGTATCAATGAGGTCCTTAATACGGACATAGACCTGACTGACGAGGATGCCCTCCACAAGGAAGCGACCGTTCAGCATGGCAGGATCGAGTTCAGAGATGTCTGCTTCAAGTACTACAAGAACAATGAAAAATGGGTTCTGGAGGATATAAACCTTGTGATAGAGCCGGGCGAGACGGTCGGCATCATCGGTTCCACCGGCTGCGGCAAAACGAGCCTTGTTCAGCTTATCCCAAGGCTGTATGATGTTGACCGCGGGGAAGTGCTGGTGGACGGCATAAATGTCAAGGACTATTCGCTCAGGAACCTCCGAAGCGGAGTCGGCATCGTGCTGCAGAAAAACACCCTCTTTTCCGGCACCATCAAGGAAAACCTCAAATGGGGCGATGAGAACGCGAGCGATGAGGAGGTCTACAGGTGTGCCGAAAGCGCCCAGGCCCATGGATTCATCACGTCCTTTGAAAAAGGCTATGATACCGAGCTTGGCCAGGGCGGCACAAACGTATCCGGCGGCCAGAAGCAAAGGCTGTGCATAGCCAGGGCACTTTTGAAGAAGCCGAGGATCCTGATCCTTGATGACAGCACGAGCGCAGTAGATACCGCGACCGAAGCAAGGATCCGGGAAAACTTCAGGAATATGCTCCAGGGTACTACGAAGATCATCATCGCCCAGAGGATCTCATCAGTGCTAGATGCGGACAAGATCGTAGTCCTCGATGACGGTAGGATCGTCGGCATCGGCACCCACGAGGAGCTGCTGGATAAGTGCGGGACATACTCTGAGATCTACTATTCACAGACAGACAAGAAGGTGACAGCATCATGAGCCGGTTAAGCGAAGAAAGAAAAGAAGAACTGCTGCGCAGGTATGGAAATACTAATGCATCTGGCGGCCCGGGCGGAATGGGCCCCGGCGGGAGAAGGCCGGGGGGCTTCGGCGGGCCCAGAGGGCCGCGTGGAGCCATGATGGGCGGCAAACCGAAGAATGCTGCAGCCACTGTCAGAAGGCTGCTTGCATATATCGGGCGGGATAAATTCAAGATCCTCTTTGTACTTGCCTGTGTATTGGGCACCAGCCTGTCCAACCTGGCCGGAAGCTATATCCTGCGTCCGGTCATCAACAACCTGGTTTCAGTTGACCAGAGCGCGGAGCAAAAGGTCAGGAACCTGCTGGCAGGCATATTGACCATGGCATGCATCTACCTTGTCACAACGACCTGTACTTACCTGCAGCAGAGGATCATGATAGGGGTTTCACAAAATGCCCTGGTCAAGATCAGGGAGGAGCTGTTCAGCAAGGTCCAGAGGCTGCCTGTAAAGTATCACGACACTCACACCCACGGAGACATAATGAGCCGGTTTACGAATGACCTGGACTCGGTCGGAGAGATGCTCAACAATACCATGGCCCAGATCTTTTCAGGCTTCATCACCCTGATCGGCACGGTCACCATCATGTTCATAGTGAACTGGGTACTCGCTGTCGTCACTATTGTCACTGTACCTCTCCTGGTCTTCGTAGGCGGGCAGATCGGAAAGCAAAGCCGAAAGTACTTTGCGGCCCAGCAGCAGGCCCTTGGCGCAGTCAATGGATACATTGAAGAAAGCGTGACCGGCCAGAAGGTGATAAAGGTATTCTGCCATGAGGAGACAGCGGTGGAGGAGTTCGAGTTTTTAAGCGACGACCTGCGCAAAAAGCAGATGAAGGCGCAGTTCTTCGGCGGCATCATGGGCCCGGTCATGGGTAACCTCAGCCAGATCAGCTTCGCTCTGACCGCCACGGTAGGTGGGGTCCTGTGCCTGACAGCCAACTTCGATATCGGCGGCCTTACCATTTTTACAAACTACTCAAGGCAGTTTGCCAGACCGGTCAGCGAGCTGTCCCTGCAGATGAATGTCATCTATGCCGCACTGGCCGGAGCTGAAAGGGTGTTTGAGGTGATGGATGAGGCCCCTGAAACGGCAGACCCGGCGGATGCGGTGGAAATATGCTCCGAAGCAGACCCGGTGGAAGGTGCCAGGCCGATCAAGGGTGAGGTTGTCCTGAAGGATGTGACCTTCGGGTATGTCCCCGGCAGGACTGTGCTGAAGCGTATCAATGTGACAGCAAGACCAGGCCAGAAAGTCGCCTTCGTTGGATCAACGGGCGCAGGGAAGACGACCGTAACCAACCTGATAAACAGGTTCTATGAGATCGAAGAGGGCGAAATACTGATCGACGGCATCAATATAAAGGATATCAGGAAGGATTCCCTGAGAAGCAACATAGCCATGGTGCTCCAGGATACCCACCTCTTTTCCGGCACGGTCAAGGAAAACATCCGGTACGGGCGCCTTGACGCCACAGACGAGGAAGTCGTTGCTGCCGCGAAAATAGCCTGTGCCCATTCCTTTATCGAAAGGCTGCCCCAGGGCTATGACACTGTGCTGGACGGAGACGGGGCAAACCTGAGCCAGGGCGAGAGGCAGCTTCTCAGCATCGCGAGGGCCGCCATATCCAAGGCTCCCATCCTCATCCTGGACGAGGCCACCAGCTCTGTAGACACAAGGACTGAAAGATACATCGAGCGGGGCATGGACCGGCTGATGAAGAACCGGACCACCTTTGTGATCGCCCACAGGCTGTCCACAGTGCGAAACGCTGACCAGATCATAGTGCTGGAGCACGGCGAGATCATCGAGCAGGGCACCCACGAGGAGCTCCTGGCGCTGGGTGGGAGATACTATCAGCTCTATACCGGCGCGGTGGAACTGGACTAGGGGAAATGCTATTAGCCTTAGTTCAACCTATGGTTTACTGCAAGTTGAACATCGATGTATGGTTTTAGATGGATGAAGTTGCTATAGTAAAACTGCAAAAGCGCTTTTGAATACTTTTTTGTGAAACGGGGTGTTTCAATGAACATCGGAGCAGTTTTGAAAAAGCTGAGGCATGAAAGGAGCATGACTCAGGAGCAGCTTGCAGAATATCTAAACGTCTCCACACAGGCAGTATCCAAATGGGAGAACGGGCTGTCATATCCGGACATCACTCTGATACCGGTCCTGGCTAACATCTTTGAAACATCAGCTGATGTTCTGCTTGGCATTGAGCTTGAAGCGAAGGAGAAAGTAATAAAGGAATATATAGACCGGGGAGACAAATACCTTTATACAGGATATCACCAGAAAGCAGCTGAAGTATTCCGAGAAGGCCTGAGGGTATATCCTGACAGCTATTTGCTTATGAATGGCCTCATGACCTGCATGTGGAAGGAACGTAACCTCCAGGACTCAAAAGAGAAAAAATGCGAGATCTCAAAGGAGGTCATAAGCCTGGGGGAGAAGATCCTCTCAAGGTGTACCGACGATAGTGTAAGACATAATGCTATACAGATCCTGTGCACCACGTATCCTGATGTTGGGGAAACGGAAAAAGCTGTGGAGCTGGCGAAGAAGATGCCCAGCCTGTATCTAACATCCGAGGTTCTGTTGGGCAATATCTATACTGGCACGAAGCGGTATGAAACAATAAGGAGCACCCTTTTTCATCTGATTGACCTGCTTATATTAAACATGACCTGCAACAGCGCGCCGCTGGATGATGGGAGCAAGCCCCATTCCACGGAAGAGCTGATCCAGATCAGGAAAAAGGTTGTAAGGCTTCTTGAAACCATGTTTGAGGACGGAAATTACGGATTCTACAGGCAGATGCTTGGCTGGACATACATTGACATGGCCGTGTTCTATGCCAGGCTGAAGGAGTATGATAAAGCAATCGACAGCCTTAGAATCGCCGCAGAACATTCCATTAAATATGATCAGGAGTATGACCCGAACAAGGAGTACACTTGCCTGCTTTTCAAGGGTATGAAGTTCGGCCCGGTAATGCACCATATTCCAGAAAATGAATCGATGCACCAACTCAACGAGATGAATGATCCTGCCTTTGATGAGATCAGGCACAACAAAGAATTCATAAAGATAGAGGAAAAGCTCAAGAGTTACGCGAAGCTTAGATAAGCAATACCATGGAGAGGAGCAGTATATGGCGGACAAGGGTAATGATCGCACAGGGGATATTTTCAGCTGGATAGAGAAAGAATTGGATCCGAAGGCCTGTACAACAGAAGACCTTATTTACAATGACATGGAGTCGCAGTCGGCATACAGCCTGCCGGTCATATATCAGCCCTTCGATGCCGCCGTGAGATGGCACTGGAGCGACAGGGGGAGCCTGTATGATTTCCTGTACACTACCAGGGGAGAAGGGAAAAGGCTGCTGGATTTCGGGCCGGGAGACGGATGGCCATCATTGTTGGTCGCCCCCTTTGTAAAAGAGGTAGTAGGTGTCGACTCATCACCGAAACGCGTTGAGACCTGCATCGAAAACGCCAGAAGGCTCGGGATCAGTAATGCGCGGTTTGTCTCCTATAGATCCGGGTCCAGGCTGCCTTTTGAGGACGACAGCTTTGACGGTATCATGGCCGCATCCTCGATAGAGCAGACCCCGGACCCGAAACAAACCTTGAGCGAATTGTACAGGGTGCTGAAGCCGGGAGGGCGGATCAGGATCTTTTATGAAACCTTGGGTGAGTACAAGGGCGGTTTGGAATACGACATATGGATATTCGGCCTGGCTGGGGACAGGAGCAAGCTGATCTTGTACAAAAGGGACCCGGAGCATGAATATGCCCTCCAGTACGGACTGACGATAGCCATACCGGAAAAAGAGCTCAAAGAAAAGCTGTCTGTAGACGGAGAGGTCAGCTTCAGACATGTTACCGAGCATTTCCTGGAAGGGATAAAAGGCATTATAACCAGTGCCCAGGTATGCAAGACCATTCACCCTTCAGGCAGGACCCTGGTTTCATGGCTCAAGGAGATAGGGTTCAAAGAAGTGGTGGCGACTTACAGCGGGAGCATGGCTGCTGCAAGGCTGTTTGATTCATATGCAGCCGATGACCGGCCGTCGGACCTTGAGTCGGTCGATGAAGCGGTCAGAAAAGTCGTAAAGGTAGTGACGGAGCTTGAGGCTCCAATAGAGCTTGATCCTATGATAACAGGGATCAAATAGATATAAGCGCATCTGTATAAAACGCCCCCCTTGCCCTGTATCAGGGAAGGGGGGTGAGTGTTTAGCGGCTCTTTTTATGATCCTGATAAAGGTTATCGATCGACCTGTCATAAGTCTTTTCACCGGATGCGGAAAAGAAGCAACCCGGCACTTCTCCGCTCCTGCGGTGGTATGCAACGCATTCACAGCACTTGCCGTGACGGGAGCATGAGGTATATGTACATGTGCACTTTATAGTATTATTGCAAGCCATTTTAAACCCCCCGGAATTTATAATCTACATGATAATTATAGTAAAAACAGATATGTGTTTCAACACAAGCAGGAATCACCAGGATTCAGGCAGAATTACTGGCGAAGGAAGAAATGCAGGCAAAGGAGCGGGTTTCGATGCTCGATAGGAATTGGATCCGGGTCATTTACGGAGATAGTCCGAAGCAAATGGTCATGGAGCTGCTGGAAGCCATAAAGCCTGAGAAGGAAATAGGGGATAATGCCCTTATCGGCATCAAGCCCAATCTCGTTGTGGCAAAGCCAGCAAGCTCGGGCGCAACGACCTCACCCGAAATAGTGGCAGGTATCATCGAATACCTCAAATCAAAGGGGCACGACAACATAGTCATCATGGAGGGCTCCTGGGTAGGAGGCAGGACAGGGGAAGCCTTTAGAGTATGCGGGTATGAGGACCTGTCGAGGAAATACAGCGTTCCCCTGGTCGATCTCCAGAGGGACAGTTCAAGGCCGGTTGAAACCGGCGGCATGACCATAAGCATCTGCGAGTATGCGGCAAAGGTCGATTATCTGATCAATGTACCGGTCCTCAAGGGCCACTGCCAGACCAACCTGACCTGCGCCCTGAAGAACCTGAAGGGCTGCATTCCCGATTCCGAGAAGAGACGGTTCCACACCATGGGTTTGCACAAGCCCATAGCATATTTGAACAAGCTCATAAGACAAGACCTCATAATCGTAGATGGCATGAACGGAGACCTCAATTTTGAGGAGGGCGGCAATCCGGTCCAGATGAACAGGATCATCGCGGGCAAGGATCCCGTGCTGGTCGACTCATACGCAGCCCACCTGATAGGCTATAGCATAGAGGAAGTCCCGTATATAAGCATGGCTGAGCAAATCGGAGTCGGCTCATCAGATCTGGAAAAGGCCGATATAGTCGAGCTGAACAAGGATGAGGGCATTAGAAAAATAACACCTTCGAGAAGGGTCCGGTACTTAGCCCGGCATATAGTCGAAGACAGCGCCTGCTCAGCCTGCTATGGGAGCCTGATTTATGCGCTGGAGAGACTGGATGAAAGGGGTTTGCTGAGCAGGTTAGAGGACAAATTGTACATAGGCCAGAACTTCAGAAACAAGAAGCTGGACGGGATAGGCATCGGCGCATGCGCCTCAGGATTTGACAAATGCGTCAGGGGTTGCCCGCCTAAGGCCAGAGACATAGTTGAATACCTGGAGGGACTTATATAAAGGTCATCTGACGATAAACTTTAGCTTTAGCAAGTACTTGGGCGGAGGTGTTCTTATGAAGGTTGATCGATGCGGCCGAATGCAGGAAGGCAGACCTGTCAGCTTACATTTATGATATAATAAATAAAAAAAGAAAGGAGAAACGATTATGAAAAACATGATAGTAATTGACCTTGACGACACTAAAACAAAAAATCTTTACGTTGCTAAAATAAAAACGACAGAGGGTGAAAAATAGGTATTATAAGGGATTTAGGAATAGGCTTTGATGAAGAAGAAGAAAAGTATTGTCAAATATTGGAAGATAAGAAATATTCAGAAGAAGAAGTTGATGAAAGAATTGAATATTGGTGCAGAAAATTGAATTTGGGAAAATTTAGTATATTTGAGCATGAAATACTAAAATAAAAGAGTAGTAAAATACTCTTTTTTTTAGTTTAAAAGTAATAATATTCAAAAGGAATAATATTCTCTTATAGGCTTTGCATCCGGCGTATATTTCAGTAGGTTCAGCAAGGCAGTCATGGACTTTGCAAGGAACAACCTGCCCCCAGGCAAGAGGGTTTTCCTCATATATACCTGCGGTTCAAATACTACGGATTATACAAGGAAAGTGAAACGGATCGTAAGGGATAAGTCATGCAGCCTGCTTGGAACATATTGCTGCAGGGGCTATGACACCTTCGGCCCGTTCAAGCTGTTCGGGGGGATCGCCAAAGGGCACCCGGATGAAAAGGACATAAACGGGGCGGTGGAGCTCTTCAAAAGGCTGGTTGAAAATGTCTAGATCCTGTCCTGCTCCCTTCCTTTTCGGGGGGAAAATTTGACCGCGGTCAGGAAGGCTGCCAGGAGGAACAGGGAAGCGATTCCTGATCTTATCACCCAGGAAGCCGTAACGATACCTCTATTCGCGACTGTGGACGACTCTACGATGCTCGAATACAATGTGAAACCAGTCTGTTTTAATGATAAGTCATTTGCGAAGGGGCTTATGTAGCACATAAGATAGGTCACTAAAATCACAGGGATAGAGTTTAGCAGGACCGCCTTAAACAAGCCGGTACCGGTTTGTCTTGCCCTATCGATAACCGACTTGAACCAGGCTAAGCCTATAAGCGGGGCTGCGCTGAAAAATGCCGCATAAAAGCCAAGCAGCATGTCATTGTTATATATAAGACGATTGCTATAATCAGGCAGCATAGCGGTCGGCAGCAGCATAAAGCTTGCCAGTATAAGCGCATAAAGCGGCCGGCGGCCCTTATATTCATAATAGGCAGCGCCAAACGCCGAGACAGTGCTCACCAATGTCACTGCAAGGGCAGGCAGGAAGGGAACTGCCAACATACTGACCAGCAAGCCTGAGAAGGGATAGCCGTCAAAGCTGTTCGTGAACAGGTCGATATAGTTTATAAGGGTCGGCTTTCTGGGCATGATCGTCGGAGGATACATAAGCAAATCAGAGACATCCTTGAATGAGGTCATCAGCACCAGGAAAAACGGGAACAGGAAAACAAGACCTATGAAGATCATCACGATCCCAACTATATTTGGGGCGAGATCTCCGGCCGGACCTGGCTGCATTTCCGTATTGCCTTGTCTTGATTTGATTCCCCGCTTCAACAGTGCCACCAAATGCATTATTCCGCAGCTTATCGCTATGAGTATGATCAGATACGCTCCGGTCAAAAGCAGTGATACTATGCCAACCGCCGAAGCATAGCCGGCTGCAACAGAGTCGCGTATTGATTGATATAATGCCCCATGATCGTATGGGCTGCGTAGTCAAGAGAGACGGGCCCGAAGGCAGACAAGGATGCATTTCTGCATAAAGGCATCAGCAGCAAGGGCAGGGCTCCGGCCAGGTAGACGTGCAGGCTGCTTTCCAGCGGGAGCAAAAGCTGCAGAAACGAATTTCCCCGGACCTTTCGCATTTTTACAAGGCTCAGTACAGTGAGCATGGGGCCGAACAGTATAAGGCACATATACAACAGATGTATCTGCCAAACATATTTTAGCAAAAACCGAACAGGCTCCTTGATGATACTAAGGTCCATCAGCAGGTAGTTGAGCAAGCCATGGCGGTCACTGTCAAGGAGAAAATTAAGAGCGTCGCCTGTCAGCATATAAAGCGAAACCAGGTCAAAGACCAGGATGACTATATACCTGATGGCCCTGTGTGCCTTTCTTAACAACAGTGATAGCGCATATGCCAATGTCCCTGAGATCGATGCGGTCAGCAAAGCAAGTCCAAAGGTGTTGGCCAAAGCTATAGTAAAAATATCATCATTTTTAAATAATTCGATGTAGTTTTCCAGCCCGATAAAACGCGGCGGATCTATAATGTTATAATCGGTCAGGGAACGGCTAAGCATGCCTGCAATCGGTGATATGATGACCGCCAGGAGCACTGCAAGCATCGGGATCAGCAGCATTATCCCCAGTGCATTTTCAGCACGTGATATATGCGGCTCCCGCGTCAGGCCCGGCTGAGTTATGCTTTTTCCATCTATTAGCGTACTGTTGCGGCTGTTGTCAACCATAATACCCACCCCTTACTATGCTGACTAAATTATAGCACAGCAGGGCGGTTGTACAAGCAGCATAATAGTTTATTTATTTTCTATCTCAAAGAGCTTGCCTTCCCAGTTGCGGAATACCGCCTTTTCAGTCCCGAGGTACATCAGGTAATTGGGCAGGATCGGGGTTTTCCCGAGGCCGCCCGGCCCGTTGACGATGTATGCGGGGATCGCCATGCCCGATGTACGCCCCCTCAAGGACTCCATTATCTCCATGCCGTCTTCGATGCGGACCCAAAAATGCGAAGTACCCTTGATCGTCTTTGGGTGGAAGATATAGTAGGGCTTGACCCGGATCTTCAGAAGGCTTTGGTTCAGCTTTCTCACTATGTGTGGATCGTTGTTGACCCCGTTCAGCAGCACCATCTGGTTTCCAAGGGGGATGCCCGCATTAGCCAGCCGTTCGCAGGCCTCCTTTGATTCCCTGGTGATTTCCCGCGTACTGTTGAAATGTGTGTTTACATAAACCGGATGATATTTCTTCAGTATATTTACCAGATTTTCAGTGATGCGCTGGGGAAGGGTAACGGGTGTCCGAGTCCCGAATCTTATGATCTCCACGTGGTCGATCTCTCTAAGTGATATAAGCAGCCTTTCGATCATGCTATCACTGAGCATGAATGCGTCTCCGCCCGTGATCAGCACATCCCGGATCTCCTCGTGTTCTCTCACGTATTCGATGGCCTGCTTGATCTGGTCCCAGGGCGCATGGGTGTCCGTTTCTCCGATCAGGCGCCGCCTTTGGCAAAAACGGCAGTACATCCCGCACACGTTCGTGACCTTTATGATCAGGCGGTCCGGATACCTTCTCGTTACAAGGTCAACAGGAGTCCAGCCGGCCTCGTCCATTGGATCGAGGTCTCCGTCAGGATCGAGCTCCTCCGGCGATGGTACCGCCTGCCGCCTGATAGGGCAGGCTGGATCCTCAGGGTCGATCAGCGACAGGTAGTAGGGTGATATGGCATAGCGATAGGTCGTGCCAACCTCTTTGATTTTCGCTGCGGCTTCAGGTGATACTCCGATAAGGTCGGCAAAATCGTCAATATCGGTAAACCGGTTGGCCAGCTGCCATCTGTAGTCGTTCCACTGCTCTTCGGTGGCCCCCAGCCGGTCCATTATCTTTCTTTTCTGGGCCCCAATACGCTCCTCATCATCAAGGCCTGTCAGTATTTTGTCCTTGCACTGAAGGTAATCCGCTATGGAATCCTTTAATTTGTCAAACCTGTCGGTCCTGGCTTGAAAAGCCGGTTTTGCAGTGAAATGTCCCATATGGGATAACACCTCCATTTAGATTATTTAAAAAGCGGTCTCACTGACTGTGAAGACCGCTTTAAATGCAAAATATCACCTTATCCCTTCAAAGCTTCCGAGGTTAGCTGACGGATTCGGACCGAAAGGAATTAGCCCTACCGATCTCCCGGCGTGTGAGAGCCCGGATTCACCCCAAAAATGGTTCCCCCGTATCCTGTCTACACAGAAATTCAGCGCTTATGGTTCAGGTATATATGAGTATGTAATTGTTATATGCTGATTAGCCACCATGTGTGTATTTTATTGTATCGTTTTCCGGCTGGCCAGTCAACTTATAGAGCTGATTTAAACAGCTCGTCATATTTCCAAATGTATATCATACATTATAGTAGCACACGTTCCACATGGCACTAACCTGATCGAGGCATGCAGTCATCATATGAAAATGTTTGTGAGATTCTTAAAATATCAAAACTTTTGACGATTTTTCTGCTAAAATATATATAAAGGTAGATGAGTGTATTCACGGAAAGACAAGCACCAGCTGTTTAAGAAAGAGGAGTGAGGTATCCTATGGTTATTACACTCGTGAATGATACCTTTAATATAAACAACAACGGGACCACCATTTCAGCTATGCGGTTCGCAGAAGTATTGGCGCGGCGCGGCCACCAGATCCGCATACTCACATGCGGTGACCCTGCCAAAAGCGGCAAAGACCAGAATACCGGTTTTGAAATGTTCTATCTGCCTGAGTTTAAGATCCCTATCGCAAGCAGGCTGGCCCATAAGCAGAATACGCTCTTCGCAAAGCCGGTTCGGTCCATCCTGGAAAAGGCGATATCGGGGTCAGATGTAGTGCATATCTATCAGCCCTGGGCCCTTGGACGTTCAGCGCAGAAAGCTGCCAGGCGGATGAACATCCCTGCTATCGCTGCATTCCACATACAGCCTGAAAACATCACCTACAACATAGGCCTTAAATCGGTCCCCCTGGTTGGACACCTGGTATATTTCATGTTTTACCTGCTTTTCTACCGCAGGTTTACCCATATCCACTGCCCCTCGAAGTTTATTGCCGCCCAGCTTCGAAACCATGGGTATAGATCACGGCTGCACGTCATCTCAAACGGTGTCCATCCGGCGTTTTGTCCTCCTGATCAGCCGAAGGAGCATTCCTTTGACCCGATCAAGATACTTATGATAGGCAGGCTTTCTCCTGAAAAAAGGCAGGATGTCCTGATCCGCGCCGTCATGAGGTCCCGCTATGCCGACCGCATCCAGCTCTATTTTGCCGGGAAGGGCCCCTGGGGAAAGAAGCTTCGCCGCCTTGGGTCCAAGCTACCCAACCCTCCCGTGTTCGGTTATTATGACCGCGACGACCTGATCAGGCTAATACACGACTGCGACCTGTATGTACATGCCTCGGATGTGGAGATCGAAGGCATCTCCTGCATCGAAGCGATCGCATGCGGGCTGGTCCCGATAATCTCCGACAGCAGGCGGAGCGCCGCGGCCCAGTTTGCGCTCAGCTCTCAGAATACCTTTAAAGCAGGGTCTCCGGAATCATTGGCGGAAAGGATCGATTATTGGCTGGATGATCCGAAGCGGCTGAGAGAGGCCGGCAAAAAATACGCTCGCTTTGGGAAGCAGTACGCACTGGAGCACAGCGTGAGAAAAATGGAAAAGGTATATTTGTCCATGTCCAAAAAGGGTGGAAATGAATATTACCGCAGCGTATTTTTCAGGTTCCTTACCCGCTTGTTCCAGGTTGTCATCGCCTATCCCTTACTCCTGTTCTGGACCCGCTTCATCCTGGGCGTCAGGGTCTATGGCAGGAAGAATCTCCGTGGCCTGAGGAGCGCGCTTACGGTATGCAATCATGTCCACCTGCTGGACAGTGCCTTGGTGGGCCTGGCCTTTTTCCCCCGCAGGGTCATCTTCCCAACGATCCCTCAGAACATAAAGACCCTCTGGCCGGGCACGATCGTTCGTGTCCTTGGCGGAATAGCCATTCCTGACAGTATTATGGAGCTTAGGACCTTCTTCGATGAGATGGAGTTCCTATTGATGAACAACTGCATCGTGCACTTTTTCCCCGAGGGGGAGCTCAAGCCCTATGATACCAGCCTGCGTGACTTCAAAAAGGGAGCATTCTATCTGGCGGCCCAGGCCCGGGTGCCGATCGTGCCCATGCTGATCACCTTTGAAGCTCCAAAAGGTCTTATGAAGCTTATACGTAAAAAACCGGTCATGCGCCTTCATATAGGAAAGCCCATATACCCGATCGCTGCGGATCTCGAAACCGACTCGGAGCTCAGGATGCAGGCTGCCCGCAAGCAAATGGAAGCCTGCAGGGCATAAGCGATATGCGAGAATTACCTGTGGACTTGGGCTTATAGTATCTGTTCGCAGAAAGCGATGTGAGTGTTACTTCCGACACCTATTGATGCTGCAATATTTAACAAGAGTCAACGAAAATAAAACGAGGACAGCCTAGGTGCATATTCTGGCCTCTATGCTTTCGTTTATGATCCAGGTTGATGAGAATGCGTTTACTTACAAATATATTGCCCCACATATACCTCCGAAATACACTAATTGCCTATTGAGCATTTTTGAATGTAAATATACCTATTGACTAATCCAAAAGCTCCTTTACATAGTTCGGCAAGGCAAAGCAGCCCTTGTGCAGGCCTGTATTGTAGTACCGGGTCTCTATACCAAGGGAATCCCAGCCTGCATCCAGATTTGCTACCGGATCAAGGCCTTTGGAAGCAAAGCCGAAAAGGAAATGCCCCGATGGATAAGTCGGTATATGCGCCTGGTAAACCAAGGCTATGGGGAAAACTGATTTGATGTGCTTATGAGTTTTTTGTACAGCCAATGCATCGTTGGGATAATAAGGACTTTCATGCTGATTTACCATGATGCCCGATCCCTTTAGTGCCTTGAAGCAATTGGCGTAGAACACCCTGGTGAACAGCTCTTCACCAGGCCCAAAGGGATCTGTTGAGTCCACTATTATCAAATCGTATTCCTTGTCTTTTCTTACTACGAAATCAAGGCCGTTTTCATAGTATATATGTACCCGCGGATCATCAAGCCTGCATGAGGTCCGGGGGAGATACTCCCTGCAAACATCCACTACGAGCTTATCTATCTCCACCATATCGATTCTGTTGATAGACTCATACTTGGTCAGCTCTCTCACGACTCCGCCATCGCCTGCGCCGATGACCAAAACGTCACGGATCCCGGGGTTTACAGCCATTGGCACATGCGTTATCATTTCGTGGTATATGAACTCGTCCTTTTCCGTGAGCATCAGGTATCCGTCCAGCACCAGGATCCTGCCGAAGTCATAGGAATCAAACACATCAATACGCTGGAACTCGCTTTCCAGGCTTACCACCTGCTTTTTGACCTTTATTGAAAAGCAGGCGTTCTGTGTGTGGTATTCAGTAAACCATAAGTCCATCTTATCCCTCCAAAATCTTGTGCGAGAAGAACCTGCTAGTCATAAACATTCATACCGCTGAAGATCTCGATCATTTCCTTATGAAGACTGTCTGTGATCTCAAGCCTCTTATCATGGGGAAGCTCGTCTGCGTCCTGGTTGAAAAGATAGTCGTCCAGATTTATTTCCCTGATCAGCATCTTTGTATGGAATGTATTGGATTGATACACGTTTATATCTATGGCGTCATATTTTCTCAAAATGCTGTCATCTATATAATCCTGTATTGACTTTATCTCGTGATCTATATAGTATTTTTTCCCGTATATGTCCCGGGTGAATCCCCGTACCCGGTAGTCTATCGTTATTATATCCGAGTCAAAGCTCCTGATCAGGAAATCCAATGCATTTAAAGGAGAGATTTTGCCACAGGTAGATACATCTATGTCCACCCGGAATGTGGATATGGCATTGTCAGGGTGATGCTCCGGATAGGTATGGACAGATATATGGCTTTTATCTAAATGGGCATGTACTGTTTGCTTTGGCAGAAGAATGCCGTTTAGCTTGCCCTGATTGCAGGTCTCATCTATTTCGTGGGGAGGCAGCGGCCCCTCTGCTATCAGCACATTGACGGAAGCACCCTGGGGCTCATAATCCTGCTTGGAGATATTAAGGATGTTGGCTCCTATGATGTCAGCGACCTTGCATAATATACCGGTAAGCCTGTCCGAATTATACTGCTCGTCTATATACTCTATATAATCTCTCTTATCTCTTTCGGTCTCTGCATAGCACACGTCGTAAATGTTAAAGCTGAGCGATTTGGTAAGATTGTTGAATCCGTATAGGGCCAGCTTGCTCTTCAACCCTAACATCACTCCTCTTCAGGTTTGCCTGCAAACCATCATTAAAGTAAGAAGAATTACGAAGAGTATCAATATTTCATATGCAGCTGCAACATCACTGGTGCTTTATATATTATACCATAAATCCCCTTTGTGCTCAGGTTTATCATGTATTTTGGCTTATACAGGCATAGAAAAGGACCCCCGGCTTTGCATATAAACAGGGGTCCTTTGCTGGTGGGCAATGGGGGACTCGAACCCTCGACTTCTACCATGTGACGATAGCACTCTACCAGCTGAGTTAATTGCCCGTATTTCCTTTTTAAAATTATAACTCTATCGGCCCTGTGATTCAACAGGTTTTTTCCTCATGCCTATTCCCATTATATCCTTTTTCTTGTAGAATAATCTTGATACAGGATACGTGATTTAATAAGCTTTGATATTCACCAAATGTCTCAGGGGGTGGGCCGAGTATGCTTATGGCATATATGACATGGCATGAGGTCAAGAAACATATATCAGAGGTCAACGACAATCTGATAATTCCCGTGGCGACTTGTGAACAGCACGGATACCATCTGCCGTTAGGCAATGATACTTTCATCGCAGAATATATGGCAGGTATTCTGTCTCAAAGAACGAAGGCCCTGGTTGCTCCGACTATGAACTATGGAGTCAATCTCCCATGTGATGTGCATTTGGCAGGGACCACATCAATAAAGCCTGAAACCCTGAGGGAAATGATTATATCGATAACAGACTGGTGGAGACAGCAAGGGTTCAGACATTTTCTGCTGCTGACATATCACGGTGATCCGTTCCACCTGCAAGCCATGAAAGATATATCTGATAACATCAAGCTATATGATCTGTCAGAGATCGAATATTCGGATATTCTTGAGAGGCAGGCTTCCATCAGACATGCCTGTGAAGCAGAAACGTCAGTTGCCCTTTACTTGTATCCCGAAAAGGTAAAAATGGAGTCGGTCCGGGAGCATGATATACCGTTTGATGATTTCAGGAAATACCTGTTCCATGAAGCAGGCGATCTGCCCGAAGGCTATGTCGGCAGCCTGGGCTATCCCTCATTTGCTACAAAGGATAAAGGGAGCAGGATAATTGCCCGCATGATAGACAGGATGATCGATGAATGCTATGATTTTCTGAAACCATGAAACACAGACTGTATGAACTAAAGGATTTCTCTATCCTGTGGGGCACTCGGGGATTGTCACAGCTTGGCAGTATGTATATGCATTGCTTCCATGTAATATGCGGTAATATGTTGTTGATCCTGAAGGCAATCTGCCTGAGATAAGAAGCCGGGAACAAGATTAACAACATAGAGAGTTAAGCATTCCTGATGTTACTGTAAGAAAGAAAGTAAGAGGGGGCGGATCATATGCCGTTGTTCAGCGCGGCAGATCGGAAAAATGTTTTAGATCACATAGTATCCTTCACTGAACCTAACGAGCATATCATAACACTTGTCGCTGTCGGCTCGGGCTCATATGGCTTTTATGATGAATTATCCGATTTGGATTTTGTGATAGCCCTTGACAGTGATGACAGCATGGAAACGGTCATGGAATATGTCAGGTCACAGCTTGGCAAACGCCTGAACTTCATATACTATAAGCAAATCCCCCAGAAAAGGCTCCAGGTTTTTCTGACAGATAATTACCTTGAGATCGACATCGGCTATGGTGCCTACACCGGAGCGGCCGCCTTCAGGAAGCATTGGAAGGTGCTCTTTGATAAATCAGGAACGGTGGATAAAGCCATGCGCTCCTCCTGGGAGCAAACAGAAGCTGACTTCAAGGCAAATGGACACAGCAGAAAGCTGGCCGAGTGCGCAGATTCGGTCTGGCATAATCTGATGCTGGCTGCTGTTGCAATAAAGCGCAGGCAGTATTGGAGGGCATATGCAGAGCTTGAGCTTGCTCGAAACCGGCTTATCGAGCTGGTCTGCTGCAGGTATTCTCTTGACGCCGATCGAAACAGAGAAGTGGACAAGCTCCCCGAGACCGAACTGGCCATCCTCAATGCAACACTCGTTTCAAGCTTAACGCAAGAGGCACTTTGGCGGCATCTTGATGTGCTCACAGATGCGATTTATACCGAGCTTGAGCGCTATAGCGAGCAGTCGTGCATAACAGTGAGCCGCCGGCAGGTGAATGAATATATAAATGCATGCAGGAAATAGCACAAAAAACCAGGAAGCGTAAGAGCCGTGCTTTTATGCTTCCTGGTTTTAATATTTGGGGGGTTATATTCCCGTTATTCCTCATCCTGCAAAGCGTCATAGCCTTCTTCGCCGGTCCGGATCTTGATGACGTTTTCCACGTCATAGATGAAGATCTTGCCATCGCCCACATTGCCTGTATACAGTGCATTCTTGATCGTGTTGACCAGGGTTTCGACCGGTATCTTGCAAATGACGATATCGACCTGGACCTTGGGAAGGAGCCTTGTTTTTACCGGCAAGCCGCGATAGTACTCCGGATGGCCTTTCTGCATGCCATAGCCGAGCACATTGGTGACTGTCAGACCGGTGATGCCGATTTTATCAAGATCGGCCTGCAGCCTTGTGAACTTATCCTGATTCGTGATGACGGTGACTTTTGTCATCTTTGCCCCCTTACGTGCCGTATTTACTACCGAGATCGCCTCATCCGGGGACACCTTGCCCTGAGCCTGATCAGTTGCTTCGTAGCTTACGGTAGCAGGTGCCTTTAAGCCATTGCCAAGGCCTGTGTCCATTATGGGAGCAATCAATGCAAAATCAGGATAAGCGGAGTTTCCATGCTCACCGATATCGAGGCCCTGGATCTCTTCCTCCGCGCTGACACGGATACCTATGGTGTGCTTAAGGGCAAGCCACATAAGAACGGATGAAGCGAACACAAATGCACCGACTGCAACTACACCTAATATTTCTATTCCGAGCAATGACAGGCCGCCTCCGAAGAACAGGCCGTTCACGGTCGATAGGCCGGTCACGCCTTCCTCGGCGAAAAGCCCTACACAGATCGTTCCGAAGATACCACAGACCAAATGTACGGAGGTGGCACCTACGGGGTCATCGATTTTTGCCTTGTCAAACAGGATCACAGCAAATACAACTATCACACCTGCAATGGCGCCTATGATAAGAGAGCTTGAAACGCTTACATAGGCACAGCTGCCTGTGATGCCTACAAGACCGGCAAGACATCCGTTGATGGTCATGCCAAGGTCCGGCTTGCCAATGTAGAGCCATGATGTAATCGTGGAAGTAAGTACGGCTGCGATAGCGGCAGTATTTGTGGTCATTATGATATGAACGACATCAGAGGGATTCTGAAAGCTCATTGTAGAACCGGGATTGAAGCCGAACCACCCCAGCCACAGCACAAAGAGGCCAATGACCGCCAGAGACATATTGTGTCCCGGGATCGCCTTAGGCTTTCCGTTTTTATCATACTTCCCAAGACGGGGCCCCAGTATCATGGCTCCGGCCAAGGCTGCCCAGCCACCCACCGAGTGGACCACCGTATCGCCGGCAAAGTCAAGAAAGCCTAGCTCAGCGAGCCAACCGCCGCCCCAGATCCAGTGCCCGACGACCGGGTAGATAACAAGGGTCAGAACGAACGAAAATAAAATAAAGGACAAATACTTGATACGTTCTGCGACCGCACCGGATACGATCGTCGCCGCTGTACCGCAAAAGACCAGCTGGAAGAAGAACTTCCCCCAAAACGGTACACTTGATGTCAGGGTATCCTTGTAGAAGCCGAGATTGGAATTGCTCAAGATAAACAGGTTCTGTGTACCTATAAGCGGGTTGTCACCGCCGAACATAAGCCCCCACCCAAGCAGCATAAAGCCAAGGGAGGATACTGCAAAGACTATGAAGTTCTTTGACAATATGTTGACTGTATTCTTTGACCTTGCCATGCCCGACTCGACCGCAGCAAAACCGAGGTTCATAAAGAACACCAGTACAGCCGCGAGCACAACCCAAATGGTGTCAACGATCATAGTGATATCCATAGAAATTCCCCCTCGTATAATAGTATTTGTTAATGCATATCTATTGAATTTCCAGTTAGAAACTGGAAATTTCTTGGCGCTTCATTTCAAATTAAACATATCATAATGTCCACTCTGCCCATGCGTGGACAAGCTGCCGTTCTTGGCGGCTGATGATTTCATATTGATATTGCCCAAGCCCTGTTGCACAATAGCCTTAGAA